>RKMJ01000058.1_pt1 | contig 184948 bp, 168 predicted proteins | sample 2174201 | NCBI WGS metagenome assembly RKMJ01 (sample SAMN10236717, study PRJNA505202) | synthetic metagenome | isolation source: mock community containing 12 organisms: Thioclava sp. ES.032, Psychrobacter... | place: USA: Walnut Creek | collected 2015-10-01 | reverse complement strand
CTCAGCTTTGGCCTAAAAATGGTCAGCCCACTGGAAGATGCGCTAGTGCCCGCCTCCATCATGATCCTGGCGTTCTTTTTTTCCGCGCGCCTGTTTCGCAAAATTCCGCCGCTGATCGTCTCGATGTTGGCAGGCCTTGCCTACCTTACCGTGACCGGGGTTGATCTTTCCGGTATCGAGGCCACTATCCGCTTTCCGGAATTCATCCTACCTGAGTTTACCTTTGGGGCTTTCCTGACCTACGGCCTACCGCTCGCCCTTATTCTGGTGGGGATGGAAACACCGGCAGGCGTGGGGTTGGTAAAAGGCATGGGCTACAAAGAGGTACCGGCCAACGCCATTACCGCCGTGGGCGGGCTAGGCACCATGGTGTCGGCGTTTTTCAATCTGCACAGCACTTGCATTGCTGCGCCAATGACAGGCGTATGTTCCTCGCCAGAAGCGGGGACCCATGATAAGCGTTGGGTAGCGGCGGTGATCGCCGGGGCCATCTTTATCGTTGCCGCGCCTTTTTATGGCTATGTGGTGAGCTTGCTGGAGGCAACGCCGGGCTACTTTATTGCCATTATTGCGGGCTTGGCGCTAATGCGTGTAATTACCTCGGCAATGGCCATCGCCTTTTCCGGCAGGAAGCATGAAGTGGGTGCGCTGTTTGCTTTTTTGATCGCCGCCTCAGAGATTCAAATTTTTGAAATTGGCGCAACCTTCTGGGCATTGGTGCTAGGCGTGGTGGTGTCGATGATGTTTGAAACGAAAGACTTTGATTTTGTGCTGAACCGTGGTGTCGTCAAGAAAGCGAGTGACACACCCTGACCTGCCGCTATTGATGGTGGTTATCCTCCTTGGCCCGCGACTAGTGATAGCGAGCGGGTCTTTTTTGTGCGCCCTTACCCTCTTCGCGTCCTGTCGCGGTGTTACCCAATAAAATATCCGCGACCGATGAGCACCGCTTGCCAGCTTGGGTGATGGGCAAATAGTAAACTCAATGTTATTGGGGAATTTGTTGCATGCAGCTTTACAAGGACGCTTCGATACCCGCGATTACGGCTGGCTTCGTGGCGGTTCTCGTGTCTTACTCGGGTCCGCTGGCTATCTTTTTTCAGGCGGCCCACAGTGCGGAAATTTCGAGTGCCATGATGACGTCTTGGGTTTGGGCGATCTCCATTGGCGCAGCTATTTCAGGAATTTTACTCAGTCTGTGGCTCAAGGTGCCGGTGGTGACCGCTTGGTCGGCCCCCGGTACGGCACTGCTGGTGACCTTATTTCCAGGACTTTCGCTCAACGAAGCGATAGGTGCTTATTTAACCGCTTCGGCGGTGATTTTCGTGATTGGTATTACCGGTTCTTTTGACCGGATTATTCAGATGATTCCGCCGGGTATTGCCAGTGCAATGATGGCGGGCATCCTGTTTCAGTTTGGGGTAGGGGTGTTTGATTCATTGGAAAGCGTGCCCGCGCTGGCGATTAGCATGATCATTGCCTATCTGGTCTTCAAACGTTTGACCCCGCGCTACAGCTTGGTGCTACTGCTGGTGGTGGGCGTTGTGTTGGCGGTGGGGTTGGAGGGAGCCAGTTTGCAGGGTGTCTCTATCCAACTGGCCGAGCCACAATTCATCCGCCCCGAATGGACCTGGAATGCCACCTTGAGCTTGGCCATACCGCTGGTACTGGTGAGCTTGACGGGACAATTCTTGCCCGGCATGGCGATCCTGCGTACCTCTGGCTACTCAACTTCGGCCAAGCCGATTGTCACCGTCGCCAGTATGACCTCCTTTATGACCGCTTTTTTTGGTGGCATCACAACAGTGATTGCGGCGATTACAGCGGCGATATGTACCAGTAAAGAAGCCCATGAAGACCCGGATAAACGCTATGTAGCTGGCGTCGCCAACGGCGTTTTCTATTTGGTGGGTGGGTCCTTTGCAGGGACGATTGTAGCGCTGTTCACCTCATTGCCAGGCGAGTTCGTCGCGGTGCTGGCGGGCCTGGCACTGATTGGCGCGATTACCAGTAACCTGAGCGCCTTTGCTGCCCATAAGGACCATCTGGAGGCCTCGGTTATTACCTTTATTGCCACGGCCTCCGGCATCAGCTTTTTAGGGCTTGGCTCGGCCTTCTGGGGTGTCATTGTTGGGGTTCTTGCTTACAACGTACTGCATCGTCGCTTTACATCTGGTTGAAAGTGCAAAAGAGGTAACACCTTTCTGACAGTCGAAGATACGAGGTATTTTGCCCCACTGGGTGACGCGGTCGAAGCGAGGACCTTCAACAGCGATTAGGGATAGCGTCCGGAGCGGCGATTTTCGACCAGCACTTCTAAAATCGCGTTGGCCTCCTTCATAAGAGGCGAGGGTTTTTCACCGCGTCGGCGGCTACAGATCACTGGGGTTACAAGGGTTTTGTCTGCCAGCGTAATATAAGTAATGCCCTCGCGCTGAACGCGCTTGACCTGCTCGGGCACCAGGGTGATGCCGATGCCGGAGGCCACCAGGCTGAGCGCTGTCTGCAGTTCGTTGGCCTCTTGCACGACCTCTACCTTTAATCCCTGTCGGCGGAAAATGCCAAGTATCATGTCCGCCATGCTCGGGCGAGGCTTGGCCGGGAAGAGAATTAGCGGGTAGCGCGCGAGTTCTTCACAGCTCGGGGACGTGCCTTCTAAAGGGTGACCATTAGGTAACGCTGCAATTAACGGCTCATCAAAAAGAATCTCTTGTTCGACGTCAGGGTCATCGAGTCGTAAACGGCCAAACCCGATATCAATACGGCCAGCTTTGAGGGCCTGAATTTGCTGGACAGTGGTGAGCTCTGCTAAAGAAAGCTCGACATTATCCTTTTGGCGCAGGTCGCGCACCATCATCGGCAACTGGCCATAAAACACGGAGGGTACAAAACCAATGCCAAAGAGCATACGTTTGCTGCGTGCCATGCGGCGCGTAGCATCAATGGTTACGTCGACTTTTTCTAATATTTGTAGCGCATGCTGCTGAAAAAATACGCCAGCGGGGGTCAAGCGCAGGCCCCTCGTGCTGCGCTCAAATAGTTCAGCGCCTACTTCTTGTTCCAGTTGTTTGATTTGGCGAGATAAAGGCGGCTGCGACATGTGCAGGCGCTCGGCTGCGCAGGTGAGGTTAAGCTCCTCAGCAACGATACAAAAATACCTCAAATGGCGCAGTTCCATGATACCTCCAGGGTATGAGCGGCTGCTTAAACAATATTGGTTTTATCATTTTGTTGGCAGCAGGCTATTTATCGTTGGATGGCAAGACAACGCCGCTGTTGCGTCAGATTCACTTGCTGGTCTTATCATACAATTTTTCGACCGTTAGCGATGAAATGCTGTCTAGCGAAAAAACGTACTGACAAAACAAACCTACTAAGAAGGTAATTTCATTATGTATAACCGTATTCTCGTTCCCATTGATGGTTCGGAAAATGCAAAGCAAGCACTATCCGTCGCTTGCAGGCTGTTGGGCCAAAACGATGCAACGCTTTATTTGCTGCATATACCCCAAGCGCTGGCCTACGAGGCTACCTTGGTATGGGGGGTAGGCGCACTTAATGCTGAAACCTCCCTTGACGAACGCCGGAAGGCAGGCGAGCAGTTACTTGAGCAAGCGCTCGCGTCAGCGCGCGAGCAAGGTGCTCAGCAGGCTGAAAAGCATCTTGTACAAGGTGACCCGGTGAGAGTGATTTTGGATACTGCCAACGAACTGAGAGTCGATACGATTGTTATGGGAAGCCGTGGCCTAAGCGATTTGGCTGGTGTCATGATTGGCAGCGTTTCCCACAAGGTAAGCCATTCCGCGAAGTGTCGGGTCATCACCGTCAGCCAGTAGGGCCATGCTGGTATTAAGCCAACAGCTCTCCTGCATATTGAAGTGTGCCTGAGTCCACGCCACCGCTTGGTGCTTTGTTCATGCACCAGGAAAAAATTGCGTTTAATGAAATAAACGTTGATAAATTCGCTGGATGAGGTAGTTGTGACGGCCTGAATGGGCATTTTTAAAGGGCATCGCAATGGCAAAGATTTTCAAGGAATTCCGTGAGTTTGCTGTGAGAGGCAACGTCGTGGATATGGCCGTGGGTATTATCATTGGCGGGGCATTTACACTGATCGTGCAAAGCCTGGTGGCCGACGTGATGAATCCGCTAATCGGTTTGCTGGTGGGCGGTATTGATTTTTCGAACCTGTTTATTGTTCTGCGCGAGGGGGTTACCGATGGCCCTTATGCAACGCTTGCCGAGGCCCAGGCCGCGGGGGCCGTGACCTTGAACGTCGGGCTATTTGTCAACGCGGTGGTCAGTTTTACGATTGTTGCTTTTGTGGTGTTTCTACTGGTGCGTACCATCAATCGCTTAAAACGTGAAGAAGCAGTGGCGCCAGCAAGCCCTACGGAGCAGCCCTGCCCTTATTGCTTGATGATCGTGCCCATCAAGGCAACGCGCTGCGGTCATTGCACGGCGATGTTGCCGGGGAGTGACGCCGCTGGGCACCAGGCAGACAGCTGAGCGTTTTACAAGCCATAAAAAAGGTGCCGGGGGGCACCTTTTTTAGTGGCAACGGGCCGTCACTAAGCGCGCTTGGCGGCTTTTTTGTCGCCCGGCTGGCTGTCGCTTGCATCGCTGGGTTGGGGTAGCGAAGGCAGCGATTTCGCCAGCATTTCCACGCTGTGGCGGTAGTAAAGCTGGCTCTTGTTATGCTCGCCTAGGCTTGCATAGAGGCGGGCAAGTTCGGCACACACCACGCCGCTGGGGCGCTGGCGCTGGCTGGCCTCAAAGTACTCTTGTGCTTTGGTCCATTTGCCGGTGCGTAGCGACAGTCGACCGCAGGCAAGCAGCAACTCAGGGTCGTTGGGCCGCTCCTGAAGCCACTTTTCGGCCTTGGCAAGCTGGCGCCCTGGATCAACATTCAACAGCCCATAGCGTTTCACAAGGCGGGCATCCCAGTGGTGGTCGAGGGAATGGTTGAGTAACCGCTCGGCAATGGTGTCTTCGTTGGCCTGCAGCAGTGCTTCGGTGTAAAGCACGATGAGCTCGGTCTTGCCGCGCAGGTAGTCGGGCATGTCGGCCCATAGGCTGCGTACGCGTTCGATATCGCTGGGGTTTTTGGCCTCGAAGATAATCAATTCGCGATAGGCCTTAAACTCAAGCTCCTCGCGTTCCTGCGGTGAAATCAGCTTTTGCGCCGCTAAACGGGGGATCAATCGACGTAGCCCTTCCCAGTCGTTGACGCTCAGGTACACCTGTTTAAGCAGCTTGAGCACCTGCGGGTGATTGGAAAGTTGCTTATCCAGTCGGTTAAGAATCGCAAGCGCTTCTTCGGGCTGTTGGCGGTCGATTAATAGCTGGGCTTGCATTAAGCCAATTGCCGTATCGGCGCCCTCGGTGGTCAGTTGGGCCTGATTGATGTGTTCCTGCGACTGGGTATAGCGTCCTTGGTAGTGTGCCGCCAAGGCAGCCGATAGGTAGTTGACCAGCGGGGTGCTGGAGTCGTCGGCGGCTTTGACCAGGGTTTTTTCGGCGCGCTTCCAGCGTCCTTCGGTCATGGCCACTAGGCCGCGAACGGTACGTTTCATGGCGCGACGGTTGCGGGCGCGGCTATTCCAGGTGCGAAAACGGCCGACCGGGCGAATCATGCCGCTTAGCAGACGCAGCACAAAATGCACCACCAGGAAGGCGGCTAACAGCAGTACCAGACCGAACCAAAAGGACGTTTGTACGGAGGTATCGCCGACGCGGATCAACCAATAGCCGGGTACCGACATCATCAGGTGTCCGAACAGCGCGCCAATGGCGAGCCCGGCAACAATTAGCAGGATGAGCTTTCTCATGACTCACCTCCCTCTTGTTGACGCGACTCGTGACGGTTCTCGATAAACTCCGCCATGGCCTGTTGTGAGGCGCTGATATCCGGCAGTTCGGGTTCAACGGTCACCTCTTTGAGCTCTTCAAGGCGTTCGATAACCCGCTGGGCTTCTTCGCGAGAGGTATCGTAGTAGCCATCGATCAGATCTAACGCCTTATCGATACTTGCTTCATAGAGCGACTGCTCTTCTTTGAGCAGGGCTAACTGTGACTGTTCGAGGATCAAGCGTAGGCTTTGGCGCAGATAAGACTCTTGTTCCGGCGTGACGAGCGCTTCAAGGGCTTCGTCATGGTGACGGATCATTACCAAGTCTTTCAGCTCTTCGCCTAAGCGAGCCAGCTGGCGTTGGAAGGTGCCCGTGGGAGGTTCTTCAATGCTCGATGTGACGGCACTCTCTTCCACGTCTTGGGAAAGCCGCAATCCAGCCACGCGCTCTTGCTGGGCATTGAGAGCCAGGTAAACCCCGGTGCGGTCCAGGCGGGGAACGGCGTCAAGCGCGGCCAGCTCGTTGGCGATTTCACGCCGAACGGGGGTCAGCGCGGGATTATCGGCATCTACTAAGCGTGCATCGGCAGTGCGCAGCAGTGCAGCGGCACCTTCAACGTCACCCTCTAACTGTAAACGTTGATTGGCAAGGCGCAGCAAATAGGCGGCCTCGGCATGCAGCCAGTCACGCTCATCGGTTTCCTGCTCTTGAGAGAGCTGGTCCAGTACGTCGTCAAGGGTGTCGTCGACGTTGCTACGGTAGTCGGTGAACTCATCGCGCAGGTCGCTCACGGTGTTATCGAGCGCTTGCTCGCGCTCGGCTTCGCCGCTTTCAAGCTGTGAGGCAAGGTCGTCGACGGACTGCTGTGAGGCGCTGCTTTCGGCGCGCTCGGTGAGCTCATTGAGGCGTTGCTGCTGGGCTTCCAAACGCAGCCAGCCCTGCCAAGCGATCACGCCCACGGCGATGGCCAGTAACACCACCAGGACTATCGCGAAACCGCCTTTCCCCTTGCCGCCGCCAGTGGTCGTGGTGGTTTGGGGGGGAGGGCTTTGCTTGCTGCCCGATGAGGACGTTGAGGATGAAGCCGCTGCACTGTTGGAAGACTTATCCTGTGTGGAGGACGTCGTCTTGGGCTTGCTGGCAGGTGGCGTAGTTTTCGTCCCATTGCTTGACTGGCTCGCCGTTGATTCGTTTTGCTGGGCGGAGCTTGTGGGCGTACTTTGTTTTTTTGCCTGTGTTGTGTCCTGGGCCGCGTTTTTGGCGCTTTTTTGACGTCGCCGTGAGCGCTGGCCATTGGATGAGGAAGCAGGCGTCTGCGGCGACGTTGAGGCGGACGTTTCTGTCGTGGGGCTGGAATCGTCGCCCCTACTATCAGAGGGGCTGGTAGCCGGGGAATCGGTCGTGGAAGATGACGGCGGGGTCGCCTTGTGCTCATCGACGTTATTCGCCGCGTTTTTCTGGGTGTCGTCCTGATCGCTTGTTTGTTTGCTCATCTGTCGCTAGCCCTTGTTAAGTTCCTTGATCGACATCGGCACCCGCTGGGTCTAGGTCCGAGCCAACGCGGCGATTAACGCCGGTGGTGTGGCTCCTGACGCCACGATGGGGGCACAAAACCCCAGTCTTTCAGCCAGTGTAGCCAAACGGCGACTGGAAACGATTAGCGGTTGGTTCAACGCTGCCGGTTGGCACCATTTTGCCAGATGTTCTAAGAGTTCGCCGCTGGTGACGATCAACGCCCGGTAATTGCCTGCGGCAAGACGGGCTTGCATGGGTCCCGTGGGTGCCAGCAAGCGGCGTCGATACACGGCCAAGGGCGTTACCCGGGCGCCCCGCTCGGCAAGCGTATCGGCCAGCAGCGAACGCCCGCCTTCCCCTGCCACGATTAGGACGCGTTGTTGGCTTAGCGCTTGAAGCGAAGCTAGACGAAGCAGGGATTCGCTGGTGTCCTCGCCATCGCTCGACGGTGGAACATGTACCCGAACCCCTAGCTGTTCGTAAAGCATCGCCGCAGTACTTTGCCCCACGCTGTAGTAGTCAATGCCAATCGGTAACTGTGGCCAGTAGCGATCAAGCGCCTCGCTCAAACAGTCAGCCGCAAAGGGGCTGATGACGACTATCTTATGGTACTGATCAATATCTAGCCAAACTTGGCGCATGGCGGCGTCTTCAGGCAACGCCTGGAGCTGCATCACGTCAAGCACTTCAACGTTGCTGCCCTCGCGGCGCAGCGCTTCGGCAAGGGCCGCCCCGCGTGACCCCGGGCGGGTGATAAGCACCGGTAGCGTCATACGTTGTTGCCGTACACCTCGGCCAAAATCTTACCTGCCCCTTGATCCAGCAGTTCTTCGGCAATTCGGATACCCAGCGCTTCTGGCTCATGCATTGAACCGCTACCTTCCGCGCGAAGCACCTCAGTGCCTTCCGGGTTGCCCACAAGGCCGCGTAGCCACATCGTTTCGTGCTCGAGGTTAAGCACCGCATGGCCGGCAATGGGCACCTGGCAGCCGCCTTCAAGGCGCGTATTCATCGCTCTTTCCGCGCGAACGCGTGTTGCGGTATCAGCATCGTCTAACGGCGCTAGGAGTGCAATTAATTCAGGATCATGAAGACGGCATTCAATGCCCAGTGCGCCCTGACCGCAGGCAGGTAAGCATATTTCAGGTGGCAGGGCTTGAGTAATGCGGGCGTCAAGGCCTAGCCGTTTGAGGCCCGAGGTCGCCAGGATAATCGCATCGAATTCGCCGCTATCCAGCTTGCCCAGACGGGTTTGCACATTGCCGCGCAGGTTCAGGATGCTGAGGTCGGGTCGTGCCTCACGCATCTGCAGGCCACGGCGTAGGCTGGCTGTACCCACGCGCGCGCCTTCCGGTAGCTCGTCTATACTGTGGTAATGGTTTGAGACAAACGCATCGGTGGGGTCGGCGCCTTCTAAAATTACCGACAGGCCCAAGCCTTCGGGAAAATGCATGGGCACGTCTTTCATGGAATGAACGGCAATATCGGCACGCCCATCCAGCATGGCGTCTTCCAGTTCTTTAACAAATAATCCCTTGCCGCCAATTTTGGAGAGTGGCGTGTCGGTGATCTTGTCACCCTTGGTTGATAGTGGCACAAGCTCCACCTCAAGCCCGCTGTGCACCGCCATCAGGCGGTCGCGAACATGCTCTGCTTGCCACATCGCCAGTTGGCTTTTCCGCGTGGCGATGCGTAATTTGGTGATAGATGCCACGTTATTCTCCTTATTGCCGCTTACACGGCGCGTCAAACTATGATAATTCTCATCATAAAGCACCCGGCGACACAGTAAAAATAGCCAACGCCGTAGGCGGCCTTATATGCGCCCCACGTTGCTTACCCTAGGATACCCTATGACGCCCGCCGCACCGCATGGACAGCTGGATCAGTTTTTCTTGCTCTCTCATGATTTATTTTGTTGCATCGACCTGGAAGGGCGGTTGCTGCAGGTAAACCCTGCTTTTGAGACCCTACTGGGGTATTCAGCCGACGCGTTGTTGGGCAAGCGATGCGGCAAGGTGATTGATGAGCGTGACCATGGCGTCATTGAGGCAATGCTTGAGCGCTTAACTCAGGGGCAGGAGGTTGCCACCTTCGAAGTGCGGGCGCGTTCGGCCTCGCAGGTGCTGCACTGGCTGGAGGTCGCCCCGTCCCTGGGCGAGGGGGTTGTTTACGTGGTGGCACGGGTGGTGACGGATCGCAACGCCACTGAACATCAGTTAAAACTGTTGGAACGAAGCGTTCAGTCAAGCACCAACGGCATGATGATCGTGGATGCGGTACATGCCGACCTGCCTATTGTATATGTTAATACTGCCTTTGAGCGAATCACCGGCTTTAGTCGCGCCGAGGCGCTGGGCCGTAACTGTCGGTTTTTACAAGGCGAGGGCACCGATCCCAACACAATCAAACAGCTTCGTCAGGGCATAGCGGCCGAGTCCGAAGTGCATGTTGTGATTCGCAATTACCGGCGTAGCGGCGCGCCGTTTTGGAACGACCTTTACATCTCCCCAGTGCGTGATGAGATGGGTCAATTGACCCATTTTATTGGCGTACAAAACGATATTTCCGAGCAGCGCGAGTACCAAGCTCAGCTTGCGTATAACGCTAGTCACGATGCCCTCACAGGGCTACCGAATCGCATGCTGTTGACGCAACGCCTAGAGCAAGGGTGCTTGGTAGCGCGCCGCTATAAGCGCCATATGGCGGTTCTATTTATCGACTTGGATGACTTTAAGCCCATCAACGATACCCTCGGGCACGATGTAGGCGACTTCATCCTGGTGGAGGTCGCCAAGCGGCTGGAGGAGGAACTGCGCCCCTGGGATACCGTGGCCCGCTTCGGTGGCGATGAATTCGTGGTGCTGCTGCCGGATCTGGCCGCCCCAAATGATGTCATTCAGGTGGTGGAGCGGATCCTCAAGCGTCTAGCGACTCCCTACTGGCAGCGCGGCAGTGAATTGCGAATTACCGCGAGTATCGGCGTGGCGATCAACGATGGCTCGATCAGCGACCCGCCCCAGCTCATTCAACAGGCCGATTTGGCGATGTTCAAAGCCAAGCGGCGCGGGCGTAATACCTGTCAATGGTATACCGAGGATCTCAACCGCAAAGTCAGCGAGCGGGTTAGCCTGCGTAACTCGCTGCAGCAAGCGATTGAGCAGCAGCAGTTTGAGCTTTATTTTCAGCCGCAAATGCATGGGCCCAGCGGTAAGGTGGTGGGCGTGGAAGCGCTGATCCGCTGGTCGCTCCCCGAGCGCGGTTTCGTTCCGCCGGGCGATTTTATTGGCCTGGCAGAAGACACCGGGCAAATCATCCCGATTAGTGACTGGGTACTCGACACCGCCTGCCGCGTCGCCAAACAGCTCAATGAGCTGGGCCTTGGGCGCATTACCATGGCAGTGAACGTCTCGCCGATGCATTTCCAACGCCCGGGCTTTCTGGAAACGATTGAACGAGTGCTGGAGGAAAGCGGCCTGGCCCCGGACCTGCTTGAGCTTGAGCTGACCGAAGGCGTGCTGATGGATAGCGCGGAGCAGGCCATTCAAGCCCTGCAGAACATACGGCAGTTGGGCGTGCACATCGCGTTGGATGATTTTGGCACCGGTTTTTCTAGCCTGAGTTACCTGAAGCGCCTGCCCATTAACAGAATCAAAATTGACCGTTCATTTGTGCGGGATGTGATTACCGATCGCTACGATGCTGCCATTATTGACGGCGTTGTTGCCATGGCGGGAAAAATGGGGCTAGAGGTGCTGGTCGAGGGCGTGGAAACCGCTGATCAGTTTGCCTATCTTGCTCAACACCAGTGTGACTATTTTCAAGGCTACTACTTCGCTTACCCCATGCCATTAAACGTTCTGCTGGCTTTTTTAGCGTCACCCCCTGCGGTGACTACACCATAGGCTTGGATGCCATCGTTATAAAAACGGCGTGCCGCTCCCCACGGCGACTCTGTTACACTTTCCGCTATCGACTTTAATTGTTTTGTCAGCAGGATATGCCTCCGATGAGCCAAGCTACGAACCAGTCTTGGGGCGGTCGCTTCAGCGAGCCCACCGACGCCTTTGTTGAACGCTTTACCGCGTCCGTCAATTTTGATCAGCGCCTGGCGCGCCAGGATATCCAGGGCTCTATTGCCCACGCGACCATGCTGGCCCGCGTCGGTGTACTCACCGATGACGAACGCGACGCCATTATTAATGGCCTGAGTGAGATTAAAGGCGAGATCGAGCGTGGCGAGTTTGAATGGTCGGTGCCGCTGGAAGACGTGCACATGAACATCGAAGCGCGGCTGACAGACAAAATCGGCATTACCGGCAAAAAGCTGCACACTGGCCGTTCGCGCAATGACCAGGTGGCCACCGACATTCGCCTGTTCATGCGCGACGAAATCGATGTGATTGAAGCCGAACTGATCCGCCTGCGTGAGGGCATGATTGAGCTTGCCGACCGCGAGGCCGAGACCATCATGCCGGGCTTTACCCACTTGCAAACTGCCCAGCCGGTAACCTTTGGCCACCATCTGCTTGCCTGGCATGAGATGATCGCCCGCGATCACGAGCGCTTGCTGGACTGCCGCAAGCGCATCAACGTGATGCCGCTGGGCGCCGCCGCGTTGGCTGGCACCACCTACCCGATCGACCGCCATGTCACGGCAGAACTGTTGGGCTTTGATCGCCCGGCGGAAAATTCGTTGGACGCGGTCTCCGATCGTGACTTCGCCATCGAATTCACCAGCTTTGCCAGCATCCTGCTGATGCACCTGTCGCGCATGAGTGAAGAGCTGGTGCTGTGGACCAGCGCCCAGTTTGACTTCATCGACCTGCCCGACCGCTTCTGCACTGGCTCGTCGATCATGCCGCAAAAGAAAAACCCAGACGTGCCCGAGTTGGTGCGCGGCAAGACGGGCCGCGTGTATGGCCACCTGATGAGCCTGCTGACGCTGATGAAGTCCCAGCCGCTGGCCTACAACAAAGATAACCAGGAAGATAAAGAGCCACTGTTTGATGCTGTGGACACCGTGCGTGACTGCTTGAAAGCCTTTGCCGATATGGTGCCCGCCATCGAGCCCAAAAAAGCCAGCATGTTCGAAGCGGCGCGCAAGGGCTTTTCCACGGCCACTGACTTGGCCGACTACCTGGTGCGCAAGGGTGTGGCCTTTCGTGATGCCCATGAAATCGTCGGCCAGTCAGTGGCCTACGGCCTAAAGACTGAAAAAGACCTGTCAGAAATGACGCTTGATGAACTCAAGCAGTTCTCGGCGACCATTGAGCAGGACGTGTTCGAGGTGTTGACGCTTGAAGGCTCTGTGGCCGCGCGTAATCACATCGGCGGTACCGCCCCCGACCAGGTGCGCGCTGCTGCCCAACGCGCCCGTGAAGCCTTGGCGTCGGTGAAGGAGAATACACAATGAAAAAAATCGCCTTACTCGCCGTGGTCGCGCTGCTGCTCGTGGGTTGCGGGCAAAAGGGGCCGCTCTATCTGCCCGATGACGATAATGTCGATCAGCAGGAGGGTTAAGTGGATCATTTTAACGACCGTGACGGCCTGCTTTTCGCTGAGGATGTCCCGCTTGACCGTATCGCCGAAACCTACGGCACGCCATGTTACGTCTATTCAAAAGCGACGTTAACGCGCCATTTTCGCGCCTACACCGAAGCGCTGGGCAGCCACCCGCATTTGATTTGTTACGCGGTGAAGGCCAACTCCAATATCGCCGTGCTGGGGCTTTTAGCCAAGCTTGGGGCGGGTTTCGATATTGTCTCGCTGGGCGAGCTTGAGCGTGTACTCAAGGCCGGAGGTGATCCGGCTAAAGTGGTGTTTTCCGGGGTCGCCAAGCAGCCCCAGGAAATGGCCCGTGCGCTTGAGGTGGGCATCAAATGCTTCAACGTCGAATCACGCCCCGAACTTGAGCGGCTTAACGCTGTGGCGGGCGAGCTGGGCAAGGTGGCGCCGGTGTCGTTGCGGGTCAATCCCGATGTGGATGCCGGCACCCATCCGTATATTTCCACCGGCCTTAAAGACAACAAGTTCGGTATTCCCGTTGATGACGCCCTGGCGGTCTACGAACTGGCGGCGAGCCTGCCCAACCTCAAGGTCAAGGGCCTGGATTGCCATATTGGTTCGCAGCTCACCGAAACCGCGCCATTTCTGGACGCCCTGGAGCGGTTGCTGGTGCTCATGGAGCGACTGCGCGAGCGCGGCATTGAGATCGACCATCTGGACCTGGGCGGCGGTCTTGGCGTGCCCTACCGCGATGAAACGCCGCCCCACCCGTTTGACTACGCCAGCCAATTGCTTAACCGGCTATCGCGCTGGGAAGGCGGCGGGCAACTGACATTGTTGTTCGAACCGGGTCGTTCGATTGCCGCCAACGCCGGGGTGATGCTGACCCGCGTAGAGTTTTTAAAGCCCGGCGAAACCAAGAGCTTTGCCATCGTTGACGCCGCCATGAACGACTTGATTCGCCCGGCGCTTTATCAGGCGTGGCAGGCCATTGTGCCGGTGGACACGCGCCATCAGCGCGAAACTGCCACCTACGACGTTGTGGGCCCGGTGTGTGAAACGGGGGACTTCCTCGGCCAAGAGCGCGAATTGGCGATTGCGGCGGGCGATTTGCTTGCCGTGCGTTCCGCCGGTGCCTACGGGTTTGTCATGGCCTCCAACTACAACAGCCGCCCGCGCCCCGCCGAAGTGATGGTGGACGGTGAGCACTGTCACCTGGTGCGTGCCCGTGAAACGCTGGAAAGCTTGTGGGCCGGCGAAGCGCTGCTGCCCGAAGGAGCCTACTAATGCTGTTGCACTTCACCAAAATGCACGGTTTGGGCAACGACTTTATGGTGGTCGACTTGGTCACCCAGCGGGCTAGTCTGCGCAATGAGCAAATCCGTCAGTTGGCGGATCGGCGCTTTGGTGTCGGCTTTGATCAACTGCTAGTGGTGGAGCCGCCCCGCGACCCAGATATGGACTTTCGTTACCGGATTTACAACGCCGACGGCAGCGAAGTCGAAAACTGCGGTAACGGCGCACGCTGTTTTGCGCGCTTTGTGCGCGAGCAGCGCCTGACCCACAAGCATGAAATCTGTGTGGAAACCGCGGGTGGCCCGCTGGTGTTGAATGTACAGCACGACGGTATGGTGCGAGTCGACATGGGCCAGCCGCGTTTTAACCCGGCGACTGTGCCGTTCGACGCGCCTGGTGATCAACCGTTACACGACGTTGAGGTAGACGGGGAAACGCTGGCGATGAGTGTTGTATCGATGGGCAATCCTCACGCGGTGATACAGGTTGAAAGCGTTGATGCCGCGCCGGTGGCGCGCCTCGGTCCGTTGATTGAAGCGCATCCGCGCTTCCCCAGCCGAGTGAACGTAGGCTTTATGCAGGTGCTGTCCGCCAGTGAAATTCGTCTGCGGGTATTTGAACGCGGCAGTGGTGAAACGCTAGCCTGTGGGACGGGTGCCTGCGCCGCAGTCGCCAGCGGTATTCGCCAGGGGATATTAAAAAGCCCGGTACGGGTGCATTTGCTTGGCGGTGAACTAAGCATCGAGTGGCCGTCACCCGAGTCACCGTTGATCATGGTAGGCCCGGCAACCCGTGTTTTCGACGGCCGGGTGGTGATTAACTAAGCTGCCACAGCGCTTGCTAACCGGCGATAAAGCGAACAGTCTTTCATTAACCCAAGGAGAACGGCGATGTCTCAAGCCCCCGAACCTCGCAAAACGCTCGACCCGGATCAAGTCGCGTTTTGGCTGGCTCGTCATCCCGATTTTTTTGTGGGTCGGGAAGGGTTATTGCAGCAATTGCAAGTTCCCCATCCGCATATCGACGGGGCGGTGTCGCTGCTTGAACGGTTAGTGATCGATTTACGCCAACGCGCTGAAACCGCCGAAGGGCGTCTTGAACATTTGCTGGAAACCGCCCGCCATAACGAGGCCCAGTACCGCCGGCTGCGCGAAACACTGCTGGCGCTGGTGGAAGCCGATACCCGTGATGCTCTGGCCCAGGCGCTGGCCACGCAGCTTAGTGAGCGCTTCAACACACCCGCCATGGCGCTATGGTGCCCCGCCACCTTGAGCGATAGCGAACCCTCGCCGCCGCAGCCGCCGCGCCACGTTCTGGACCAGCACGCGGGCGCACGACTGTCGGCGCTGCTGGATGGGCGCACAAGCCGTTGCGCCAAGCTCAGCGTGAGCGACTGGAAGTGTTTATTGCCCCACATCAAGGCACCTCGTAAAGCAGGCTCGTGCGCGATCTCCCGGCTTTCGGCGGGTGAACCGTTGGGCTATCTGCTGCTCGCAAGCCCCGATGCGGAGCAGTACCGCGCCAGCATGGATACGCTGTTTACCGAGTATCTGGGCGACATCGTCGCGCGGCTGCTGATTCGCCTAACCCCGCATGAATGACACCGCAGTACGCCATTACGCGGAGGCGTTTCTGGCCTCGCTGGCGCGCCACTCAAGCCCGGCGACCGTTGCCGCGTATCGTCAGGATATCGCCTCGCTCGTGGCATTTATTGATCGCCAAGCGGATGAGGCGCCTGGGCTATTTGATCAGCACTTATTGCGTGCGTTTCTGGGTGCGGAGCGACGCCGGGGACTCGCGCCGCGCAGCTTAGCGAGGCGACGGGCGGCGCTATCGCGCTTCGCCGGTTACTTGGTGACGCAAGGGGTCATCGACGATAATCCGCTGGACTTGGTGCGTACCCCCAAGCAACCCAAACACCTACCCCGCCCGGTGGATGTGGATACGCTGGCGCGCTTTCTGGATACGCCACACGATGACTCGCCATTGGCGCGTCGTGATCAGGCGATGCTGGAGCTGCTGTATTCAAGTGGGCTACGCTTGGCGGAGCTAGCCGGGCTAGACATCGACGCCTTGCAGGAGCGCCGCGTGCGCGTGCTGGGTAAGGGCGGCAAGCCGCGTCAAGTGCCAGTGGGCCGCCGAGCCCAGCAGGCGCTGGCGGCGTGGCTGAGTGCTCGGCCGAGTCTGGCGCGTGACGATGAAGCGGCGCTGTTTGTCGGCCAGCGCGGTGCACGCCTAGGCCACCGGGCGATCCAAAAGCGCTTGGCGCAGCTTTCCATCGAGCGGGGGTTGCCCGAACACTTGCATCCCCATCGACTGCGCCACTCATTTGCCAGCCATTTGCTGGAATCTAGCCAGGACCTGCGCGCGGTGCAGGAGTTGCTTGGCCATGCCAACCTGTCGACCACCCAGGTCTATACGCGGCTTGACTGGCAACACTTGGCGACCAGCTACGATGCCGCGCATCCTCGGGCGAAACGCCGCCCCTCACGGAGCGAGCCATGACCCCTCTCAAGGCGATTACCTTCGATTTAGATGATACGTTATGGGATAACAGCGGCGTGATGGCACGCACGGAAACCGGGCATTACGGCTGGTTGCTGGAAGCCCTTGAGACGTGGTTGGCCGAGCGCCGCTGGTCACCCGTGGTGTTACGCTTTGAAGACGGGTTACAGGACTACCTAAAGCGCCGCCAGCAGTTGGCGGTTGAGGTGCCCGAGCGGCGCGGAGACTTCACTTGGTTGCGTTTGCGCGCACTGGAAGGCCAGTTAGAAGCCCAGGGCCTGCCGCGCAGTGCTGCCCAGCTGTGGGCGGCAGCGGCAATGAACGAATTCCATCGCCTGCGCGTGCAGGTGACGCCCCACCCAGAGGCCGCCGAGCTATTGGCAGCCTTGAGGCAACGCTATCAGCTAGCGGCAATTACCAACGGCAATATCCATCTCAAACGCCAACCTTTAGCCAGCTACTTTCATGTGGCGATTGCTGCCGGCGAGCTTTTGACCCCTAAGCCCGACCCTTCGGCGTTTCTCACCGCACTGGCACGTCTTAACGTCGCGCCGCAAAACGCCATGCACGTGGGCGATTCGTGGGAAGAAGACATAGTACCGGCACAGCGGCTGGGTATGCAGGCGGTGTGGGTTAGCGAGACGCGCTTTGATGCGTTGCCTGAGGGTATCCACCAGATTGCACATATCAAGGAGCTGCCGGGTGTGCTGGCAACGCTCAACGCCTCTTATTGAGGCGTTTGCAGCCATTGATCCAGGCGTTGAGCCAGAGTATCGACGCCATCGCGCTTGAGCGACGAAAACAGCTGAACCGATACCAGGTCCTCCCACTCTTTCAGGCGTGAACGCACCTTCTGCAGCGCTGCATTGGCGGGGCCTTTCTTAAGCTTATCGGCTTTGGTAAGTAGAATATGCACCGGCATGTCGCGCTGATCGGCAAACTCAAGCATCATTTGGTCAAACTCGGTGAGCGGGTGGCGTACATCCATTAGCAGCACTAATCCGCGGAGGCTGAAGCGGCCGCGCAGATAGTCAGACATGTGCTGCTGCCACTCCAACTTGACGGTTTCGGGCACTTTGGCGTAACCGTAGCCAGGCAGGTCGACCAAGCGACAGGCCTCGTTGTTCATTAGGCTAAAAAAGTTGATCAACTGGGTGCGCCCCGGTGTGCGCGAAGTACGGGCAAGCGCTTTCTGCTGGGTGAGCGCATTGATTGCGCTGGACTTTCCCGCGTTCGAGCGTCCTGCAAACGCCACTTCGGCGCCGCTATCGTCCGGGCAGAGGGCAAGCGTGGGTGCGCTGATCATAAACTGTGCGGTGGGGTAATTAAGTCGCACAGCTGGACTATCATGGTAGGAAGGCATGGCATTGATCCTGACAAACAAAGATAAAAAACAAGAAATAAGGTGGCCATGAATGCGCGATGACATTTCTGCTATTCGGGGGGCTTCGCTATACTGCACGCAGATGGGTGTCTGTGACCTAAGGGTAGTGTACCACTGTGCTCTGCCGGGCAGCGACCAACGCATCAGCTTGTGCGTCGTGCGTGGTCTTCGATAATACTAACCATAATGGGATTGCGATGAGAACGTTACTGGCAAGCTTGGCCATTATCTTGGGTGCCGTGGGAACCGCCACAGCGAATCCTCGAGCAGATGCCGATGCGTCTGCTGGTGAATCCCTGGCACAGCCCTGTGCGGCTTGCCATGGGCAAGCCGGCATTAGTTCTACGGGTACGTTTCCACATTTGGCGGGTCAACAAATGTCCTACCTCGCCAAGCAAATCATGGATATTCGTGATGGCCACCGTGAAGTGCCGCAAATGGAGGGCCAGGTGGATGACTATGAAGACCAGGACGCCTGGGACGTTGCGGCATTTTACGCCGAGCAGGAGCCTCATTTAGGCCAGGCCGAGGATGATGCCGAACTGCTGGCCCGTGGTGAAGCGCTATATCGGGCAGGTGATCAAGAAAAAGGCATTCCTGCCTGTAGCGCTTGCCACACCCCTACCGGTGGGGGAATTGGCAGCGCGGCTTACCCGGCGCTCTCGGGGCTGCAAACCGATTATACGATTAGCGCCCTGCAAGATTTTGCCGCTGGTGATCGGGATAACGACCCCAATGGTGTGATGCGCGACATCGCTACGAAAATGAACGATGACGATATGCAAGCGATTGCGAATTATCTGCTTGGTTTGAATTAAACGGCCACCCTCAATAAGCTCATGGTTTTCATCGTTTGTATGGTCAAGCGCGGAACCCCAACTGAGCGTTGGGGTCATACTGATCGCTTTCCCACGGAGAATAGTCACTATGTTGAAAACATTGATGGTCGCGGTTGCTGGATTGGGTTTGTCGGCTGCGGTCGGTGCCCAGGAGTTGGTTGAAGGCGAGCAATACGAAGCCCTTGAGGAGCCGGTAGAGACCCAGGTAGAGGACGGGCAAATCGAAGTGCTTGAGGTTTTTTGGTTCGGCTGCCCGCATTGTTATGGCCTGCAACCCCACGTTAACGAGTGGTATGAAGCCCTTGATGACGACGTGACGATTGAAAAGATGCCCGCGACCATGGGTGGCGATTGGAACACTCATGCCAATGCGTTCTATGCCGCTAAAGAGTTAGGTATCGAGGAAGACCTACACGCTGACTTCTTTGACGCGATTCACCAAGACGAGCGTTCGCTGACAGAGGAAGATGATATCGCCGCTTTCTTCTCCGATTATGGTGTCAGTGAAGATGAAGCCAAAGAAGCGCTAACGGCGTTCAACGTACGTAGCAACGTGAATAAGGCCAATAGCCGTATGCGCGATATGCGCTTGATGGGCGTACCCGCAATTGTGGTCGATGGCCAATATGTCGTCACACCGAGCAGCGCCGGTAGCCTGGAAAACATGCCCAGCGTCGCCGATGATCTGGTCGAGAAAGTGCGTGAAGCGCGCGATGAGTAACGCCGTTTAACGCCGTATTCGGCATGGGATTTAGCATGAGTGAGTTGGAGGCTCGTAAGCCGTTGCTAAGCAGCGGCCATTTGCGTCTGTTAACGTTTAATCTCCAGGTAGGCATCCAAACCTCGGCGTACCATCATTACGTGACGCGCAGCTGGCAGCATTTTTTGCCCCATCCCCGCCGGTTGCAGCGACTGGAGCTGATGGCCGAGGTGATGGGCAAGTTTGATGTGGTCGGGCTACAAGAAGTTGATGGCGGCAGCTTTCGCTCAAGCCGCATCAACCAAGTTGAATACCTGGCCACTAAAGCGGGCTTGCCTCACCATTTTCAGCAACTCAATCGCAATCTGGGGCGCATTGCCCAGCATAGCAATGGACTGTTGTCGCGGTTGGTTCCCAGTCAAGTAGAGGAGCACCGCTTGCCGGGCGCGATGCCCGGGCGCGGTGCTATTCATGCTCGCTTTGGAGAGGGGCCGGATGCACTGCATATTTTTGTCGCGCATTTGGCGCTGAGTCACCGCGGGCGTGTGCGGCAGTTGAATTACCTTAGCGATATTATTCAGCCGCTGCGCCATGTGGTGGTGATGGGGGATTTGAACTGCACGCCGGACCAACTTCACGCCCACGAGCGCTTCAATGACTCGCTGCCGCTACACCCAGTGAAGCCCCTGCTTAGCTACCCTTCCTGGCAGCCACGGCGCGCACTGGATCATATTCTGCTTTCCCAATCTCTTGAGGTGGCGGACGTGCAGGTGTTGGATCACCTGTTCTCTGATCACCTGCCGATTGCCGTTGATTTGCCGCTACCCGAGGCGTGTTTGGCGGCGATTCGCTCAAGCGTTTAATAATAAGCACATCTGGCTGCGCGCGGCCGCTGCATTGTCTGCGTATATGCGCTATTGTCTGGGTCGCTGACTCCCCTTAGCCGTATTACGCGAGACACCTCCATGTCGGACACAACACAAATACCTGCGTTTATTGGTGCGCTGGACCGCGCTTCAGAGTGGTTCGGGCGCACCCTTGCGTGGCTGATCATCATTATGATGTTAATTCAGTTCGCGATTGTACTACTCCGCTATGCCTTCAGCGTGAACAGCATTTTTATGCAAGAGCTGGTGATGTACATGCATGCCAGCGTCTTTATGCTCGCTGCCGCCTATACCTTTCGCCACGATGGCCATGTGCGGGTCGATATCTTTTATCGAGGCATGTCGCCGCGCCGCCAAGCATTAATCAATATCGCCGGTATTATAACGCTACTGATGCCGGTGATGATCTTCGTCATCGCCTCCAGTCTGGGTTACGTGGCCAACTCCTGGCGCATCATGGAAACCTCTTCAGATCACGGTGGTATTCCGGCCGTCTTCGTACTGAAAACCTTAATACCGCTGTTTGCATTGTTAATGATCGTGCAAGGCGCGATTGAGATTGTACGGAATGGCTACGTGTTGGCTGGCCGAATAGCGCCGCCTGCCAAGGATGATAACCATCTTGAGGAGCGCGTTTGATGCTCGAGTTCATGCCGATTATTTTATTTGCCGCCATCTGCATTGTGTTGATGTTCGGTTTCCCCGTCGCGCTTTCATTGGCGGGCACAGCGCTATTATTTGCCGGGATGGGGCTTGGCCTGGAAGCGATGGGCATCGATGCCAACTTCGATAGTGGCTATCTTGCCGCCTTGCCTAACCGGCTCTACGGCATTATGACCAACCAAACCCTGTTGGCAGTGCCACTGTTTGTACTCATGGGCGTGTTGCTTGAGAAATCTAAAGTGGCGGAAACGCTGCTCGATGCCATGGCGTTGCTGTTTGGTGCCATGCGCGGCGGTTTGGGCATTTCGGTAACGCTGGTGGGCATGCTGATGGCCGCTTCCACCGGCATCGTGGGGGCCACTGTGGTTACCATGGGCTTGATGTCACTGCCTACCATGCTGAAACGTGGCTACAGCACCTCGCTCGCGACGGGCACCATCTGCGCCACCGGTACGCTGGGGCAAATTATTCCGCCTTCTATCGCGCTAGTATTGCTCGGTGATGTGTTGTCATCGGCGTATCAGCAAGCCCAGTTGGATATGGGCATTTTTAGCCCCAAGACGGTATCGGTGGGCGATCTGTTCATGGGCGCGCTGGTGCCAGGGTTACTCCTGGTCGTGATGTACATGATTTACGTAGCGCTCGTGGCGTGGCTGCGTCCCAGTATGGCGCCTGCGGCGGATCGAAAGGAATTGATGGAGGAGCTTGGCCACACCACGGGGCTGGGCATGCTGCTGCTCAAAGGTTTGGTGCCGCCAGTGGTGCTGATTGTGGCAGTGCTGGGGTCGATTTTGAGCGGCTTTGCCACGCCCACCGAGGCTTCGGCGGTCGGTGCGTTTGGTGCTCTAGTGTTGGCACTGGCCTACCGCCAGCTCGACATGGCCACCTTAAAGGATGTACTGCGCTCGACGACCAACGTCACTACCATGGTGTTTCTGATTCTGATCGGCGCGGCGCTGTTCTCGCTGGTCTTCAGGGCCTACGGTGGCGAGCACATGGTCACGGAGCTATTCGAGGGCATGCCTGGCGGCGTAGTGGGCGCAACGATTATCGTGATGCTGGTGATCTTTCTACTCGGCTTCATTCTCGACTTTATCGAAATCACCTTTGTGGTGGTGCCCATTGTCGGGCCGATTTTACTTGCCATGGGCCTCGATCCGATTTGGCTGGGTATTATGATCGCGATTAATCTGCAAACGTCCTTCCTGACGCCGCCATTTGGTTTTGCACTGTTTTATCTGCGCGGAGTGGCACCCCCGTCGGTGTCCACCTCAGCGATTTATCTCGGCGTTATTCCGTTTATTCTGATGCAGCTGGGCATGTTGCTCCTACTGGCGTTCTTTCCCCAGTTGGCGACGTGGCTGCCCACGCAGTTTGGCTAACCGATGATAGGTTGAAACGCGGTGCTGCTATCAACGCAAGTAAGTGGCAGTCTTACCATCATTATTAAAACAACCGATTGATTTTGCAGTAAGCCGCCCAGTGCTGGGGTCGTACCCGGCGCTGGGCGGTGTTTTCCCTACCCATAAAAGAAATAATAGAAAGTAGAGGGTTCTTGCATGAAAGCTAAAACGCTTCCCGTCGCCATTGCCATGACGACCGCTATGTCCGCCAGTTTGCTGGTGGTTTCAAGTATCGATAACCACGCCCAGGCGCAAGAAGAGGAATTTCGTTGGAAAATGGTCACCTCCTGGCCGAAAAACTTCCCAGGTGTGGGCCAAGGCCCTGAACGTCTCGCGGAGCTGGTTGATGAAATGTCGAATGGCCGCTTAACCATCGAAGTGTTTGGTGCTGGTCAACTGGTGCCGGGGTTTGAGGTATTTGACGCCGTTTCCGACGGCACCGCCGAGTTGGGTCACTCCGCTTCCTATTACTGGAAAGGTAAAGCCCCGGCAGCCCAGTTCTTTGCTGCCGTACCGTTTGGCATGAATGCTCAGGAAATGAACGCCTGGCTGCACTTTGGCGGCGGCATGGAGTTGTGGAACGAGCTTTACGATGAATTCGGCGTCGACGTATTGGTGGCGGGTGCCTCAGGCGTGCAAATGGGCGGCTGGTACAACAAAGAGATCAATTCGGTTGATGATCTCGATGGCCTGAAAATGCGCATGCCCGGTCTGGGTGGTGAAGTGATGAACCGCATGGGGGTGGCGATCGTTAATATGCCGGGCGGCGAGATTTTCACGTCGCTACAGTCGGGTGCGATTGATGCGACCGAGTGGATTGGCCCGTATAACGATCTGGCCTTTGGACTGCACCAGGCGGCGGATTACTACTACTACCCGGGCTGGCACGAGCCGACCGTGATGTTCGAAGCCATCGTCAATGAAGAGGCGATGGCCGAACTGCCCGCGGACCTGCAGGCGATCCTGACGACGGCCATACGCGACGTCAATGCCAACGTGCTGGATGAGTATACGGCACGTAACAATGATGCGCTGGAAACGCTGGTCAACGAGCATGAGGTTGAGCTGCGCCGCATTCCTGACGACGTGCTGGCCCAGGCGCGCGAGCATTCGGAAGATGTCATCGCGGAACTGGCAGAATCCAGCGAGCTGGCGACACGGATCTACGAGTCCTACCGGGCTTTCCAGGATAAGGTCGAGGATTACCACGCGATCTCTGAGCAGGCTTACTACAACGCTCGTAACCCCGAAGGCGATAACGCGCAATAACGCGAGTATTAGCGCGCAATGCTATGGCCGCCTACGGGCGGCCATTTGCGTGTTTGGGGCAGCACAAAAGGCTCAGCTTGGGTATCCTAGATGAATATTGATTACTTTGCCGAGGGGCACCATGTCTACCGATACCCGCTTGCGTAATGTGCTTACCATTGCTGGCTCCGACCCGTCAGGTGGCGCTGGGCTGCAGGGTGATTTGAAAACCTTCTCGGCACTTGGTGTCTACGGCACGAATGTGATCACCGCAGTGATCGCCCAGAATACCTGCGGCGTGGCCTCGGTATACCCGGTGTCGCCCCAGGTGATTCGCGAGCAGTTGGAAAACTTGCTCGACGATGTCGAGATCGATGCGGTCAAGATTGGCATGGTCGCCAGTCGCGACGTGGCTGAGGTGATCGCCGACGTGCTGCGTCGGTGTCGGCCGCGTTGGATCGTCCTCGACCCGGTGATGGTGGCCAAAAGCGGCGATATTCTGGTCGATAATGACGGCATCCGCGCGGTGCGCGATATCCTCGTGCCGCTGGCGGACGTGATTACCCCCAACCTGCCCGAAGCTGCGGTGCTGCTTGACGCATCATCGCCCACCGGTCTGGATGAAATGGAGGCAATGCTGCCTGGCCTAACGCAGCTTGGCGCGCCTTATGTGGTACTCAAAGGGGGTCATCTGCGTGGCGAGACCTGCCCTGACTTGCTGGCGACCCCCAGCGAGCACCGCTGGTTGCCCGCATCGCGTATTGACACCGAGAATTTGCACGGCACCGGCTGTGCGCTGTCGTCGGCGATTGCCGCCTGCCTGGCCAAGCTCCCGCCAGATGCTGAGACAGATGCGCCGGTCGCCGCCATTGCTGAGGCCAAACAGTGGCTGCATGCTGGCCTGGAAGCCAGCGTAAGGCTGAATGTGGGTCACGGGCGCGGCCCGGTGCACCACTTTCACGCTTGGTGGTAAGCACCCCAGCGCTTCCAGCCAGTTAATGCGGCTTGCCTGGCTTGCGCAATAGGCCATTGCGCACCATGCTGAAGGGTGTTCGCTTGCAGGCTGGCTAAACAAGGCTGAGTTGCTCGGCCGAGGAGCGTTTGCGATGACCCGTACCGTGCTGTTTGCCACTGACCTCTCCGCCGATAATCGTGCCGCCTTTGCTAGGGCGTTGCGCTTGGCTTATGCCGACGGTGCTCAACTCGATATTATCCACGTGCTTGACCCCTATTTACCTCGACGCGTGTTTCACGATGTTGAAGCAGCGGTGGTGGATGATATCGCCGCAACCCTCAAAGATATTCGCGAAGATTACGCGCTTGAAGAACCCAAAACGCTGATCCAGACCGTTGCCGGAGCGCCGTACGTCGAGATCATTCGCGAAGCCCACGAGCGTCAAGCAGATCTGGTGGTCGTGGGCATGCACCGCAAACGTGGCCAGAAAGACCTGCTCGCGGGGGCCACGTCGATGCGCATTATCCGCAGCGCCCCCTGCCCTGTGGTGGTTGCTTCGCAGCCGCCAACCCAGCCCTGGCGTTCGATACTGGTGCCGGTCGATTTTTCCCTGACCGCTCGTCATAGCCTGCGCGAGGCCTTGCAACGTTTTCCTGACGCCTCCTTAACGCTTTTGCATGCATGGAGCTTACCGGGAGAGCGCGAACTTGGCTCGCATCCTTACTATGCCCAATGGCGCGATCATGAGGTGGCGCGACTGCGCGAACGGCTCGCCCAGGAAGTCGACAGCTTGATGAACGAACTGGCGGGCGTGCCTGACGTTGAATTAGTGCTGGAGCATGGCCCACCGTGCGATGTCTTGAGTGCATATATCAAGCGTCACACCCCTGACCTGGTGGTGATCGGTAGCCGAGACCAACCGCATCATGCGAGCCAATTGACCGATATGCTGTTAAGTGAGCCTCACTGTGACGTAATGCTGTGCAGAGCATAGCTATACGGAACTTTTATTTAATTAATGTGTAGTATAGGTACCGTATTGTAATATCAAGAGGTGCCTGGCTATGCCTTCACTAAGCAATGTTTTTATAACTAATGCTTTTATAAGCAGGGTTTTTATAAGCATAGTTTTTATAAGCAATAGTTTGATGCGGCGAATGTCTCGCGTCGCGGTTTGGCTGGTCGGCGGTCTGTTGTTGCTCGGCTCCCCTATGCTCTGGGCGCAAACGGTGAGCGAAGAGGGTGAACGCTTCGAGCGAACCGTGGAAGAAAACGGCCAGCGCTATGAGCTCATCGGTAGTGGTGTTTTCACCTACATGATCTGGACCGCCTATGCCGGGGCGTATTACCAAGCAGAGGGGGAAACGGATCCACAGCCGCAAAGCGACATTCCCCGCCGTCTGGAATTGGCCTATTTCCACGGCATCGAAGCTGAAGAGTTTGCCGACGCCACCACAGAAACATTGCAAGATACGCTTAGCAGCAGCGACTATAGCGCGCTAGAACGTGATCTTGAGGCCTTCAACGACAGCTATCGCGATGTTAGCCCCGGTGATCGCTATGTGCTGAGCTGGGATGGTGACGATTTGCGGCTAGTGCTCAATGGCGAAACGTTGTTTGAAGGCGGCGATGCCGACTTGGCCAATGCTATGTTTGGCATCTGGCTAGGCGAAGAACCGCTTGGGGAAGACTTCCGCGACGCATTGTTAGGTCGGTAATCACGCGCCCGCAAGCACGTTATACTGATGTTTTTGCGAGAGTGGCATAGCGTGAAAGCACTGATTCAGCGGGTAACGCGGGCAAGCGTCGAGGTTGAGGGCGCCACGGTTGGCGCCATCGACCATGGGCTGCTGGCACTGGTGGGGGTCGAAAAGGGCGATAGCGAAGCGGCGGCTGACAAACTACTGCACAAGCTGCTTCACTACCGTGTATTCAACGATGCCGACGGTAAGATGAACCATAACCTTCAGCAGGCCGGTGGGGGATTGCTGCTGGTATCGCAGTTCACCCTGGCCGCTGAGACGCATAAAGGGTTGCGGCCCGGTTTTTCAAGCGCCGCGCCCCCCGCGGAAGGCGAGCGGCTATTTAATTATCTGGTGACGCAGTCACATAACGCCTGGCAATACGTGGCCACCGGCGAATTTGGTGCCAATATGCAGGTCTCGCTGGTTAACGATGGGCCGGTAACGTTTTTATTGGAAAGCTAGCCTTCTTCACTGGTCAGCAGCTCGGCTTCCATTGCCTCTAAGGCTTCTTCTGCGGCCAGCCATTCGGCTTCGGCATCGTTGAGGCGCGTTTTGATATCGGCTTGGCGGGCCAGGATGTCGGTTAGTTCCGCTTTACGCGCTGCATCGGTATACAGCGCAGGGTCGGCCAGCGTTTCTTCTAACGTCACCAGCGCCGCTTGTTCGCGCTCCATCGCCTTTTCTGCCTGGTCGCGCGCTTTTTTCAAGGGGCGCAGCTTTTCGCGTAGCCCGGCGGCGGCCTTACGCGCTGCCTTACGTGCTTCGCGGTTATCGCCGCTTGGCTGCTGACCTTGGCGCTCGCTTTTTTCGCTACGATTATCGCGGCGGCTTTCTTCCAGGCGGGCCTTTAACCAGGCCCGATAATCGTCCAGATCGCCGTCAAAGGGTTCAACACGGTGGTCGGCTACCCGCCAGAATTCATCTACCGTAGCGCGCAACAGGTGGCGGTCGTGGGATACCAAAATCACGGTGCCCTCAAAACTGGCCAGCGCCTGGGTGAGCGCCTCACGCATTTCCAAATCCAGGTGGTTGGTGGGTTCGTCCAACAACAACAGGTTGGGCTTTTGCCATGCCACCAAAGCCAACGCCAGGCGTGCCTTCTCACCGCCTGAAAAAGTGGCGACCGAGCCAAAGGCATCGTCGCCTTTAAAACCAAAGCCCCCCAGAAAATTGCGAATATCCTGGTCGCTGGCAGTAGGCGAAAGCCGCTGTACATGCACAAACGGCGTAGTCGAGACGTCTAGCCCTTCCAACTGATGCTGAGCAAAATAGCCAATGGCCAGATGCTCGCCAGGTACGCGTTTGCCCTCCAGCAGTTCGAGCTCGCCGGTAAGCGATTTGATCAGCGTTGATTTACCCGCGCCGTTGGGGCCTAAAAGACCGATTCGGCTACCCGGTAACAGGGTGATGTTGACCTTTTCCAATTGGGCGACATCGCCTGCGTCGCCGCTATAGCCCAGTGTGGCTTGGTCGAGTACCAACAGCGGGTGCGAGGTTTTATCAGCCGCAGGCAGGGTAAAATGAAAGGGCGAGTCAACGTGGGCGACGGCAATATCTTCCATGCGCTCGAGCATTTTGACGCGGCTTTGTGCCTGTTTTGCCTTGGTCGCTTGAGCACGAAAGCGTGCGATAAAACGCTCTATTTCCTCGCGCCGAGCCTGCTGCTTGGCGGCTTCGGCCTGCTGAAGCGCGAGTTTTTCGCCACGGGTGCGTTCAAAGCGCGAGTAGTTGCCGCGGTACAGCTCTAGCGTTTGATGATGCATATGGACGATGTGGTTACACACGGCATCCAGGAAATCACGGTCGTGGGAAATCAACAGTAGCGTGCCGGGATATCGGGTAAGCCACTGCTCCAGCCACAGCAGTGCATCCAGGTCCAAGTGGTTGGTGGGCTCATCCAGTAGCAGCAGGTCGGAGGGCATAAACAGCGTGCGGGCCAGGTTGACGCGCATCCGCCAGCCGCCAGAAAATGCCGACAGCGGGCGACTGAGATCGGTTTGTACAAAGCCTAGCCCGACCAGCAATTGCGCAGCGCGCGACGCCGCGCGATAACCATCGAGGGTTTCAATCAAGCCGTGTAGTTCGGCTTCGCGGTGGGCTTCACCCGCTTCTCTGGCGGCCAGTAAGTCAGCTTCAGCTTGGCGTAGCGCCAGGTCACCATCGAGGACATACTCGATAATCGGTCGATCCAACGCATCGACTTCCTGGGCCATGTGCGCGATACGTTGCCCGCCACTTAACTCAACGTCGCCCTGGTCAGGGCCGAGCTCGCCTAGCAGCAGTTTAAAGAGGCTCGATTTGCCTGCACCGTTAGCTCCGATAATCCCCGCTTTCACCCCATCGGGTAGGGTGAGGTCGGCGTTGTCGAGTAGCGTTTGCGTGCCGCGTTGCAGGGCGACTTGGCGCAGTGCGATCATGCGTTCTCCCGAAAAGGATGGGTCATACGATGTCAGAGTCTACTACGCTTGATTCTACCCGATTCGCAGCGTTACAGCAGATACCGCTGTGGGATTTTGCGTTAGCTTTTTATGCGCGTCCTGGGGTGGAGCAGGCGTGTTTGACGCTTCAGGATGAAGCCGCGGTGGATGTATGCGAGCTGTTGTTTCATGGCTGGCTTTTTGCCCATGGGCTGGATGCTATGCCTCAGCCTTTATCGGCGCTGCGCCGGGAACGCCAAGAATGGCAGGCTGGGGTTACCGACGTGTTGCGTACCTTGCGGCGCAATTTAAAGCATACCGACTCGCCTAGCGAGACCATTACAACCCTACGCGAACGGGTTAAACAGGCGGAGCTGCTCGCGGAACGTGAAAACCTTCAACGTTGGCAAACATGGGCCTGGGACGCTGATCAGCCTTTTATGCGTTTGAGAAATATGCCGAAGACGCCGCATGATACTGGGAGATGGCTGCAAAAACGCCTTTTATTGCCACACAATTTGGTATTGCGTGGTTTTGAGCCAAAAGCCGAACAGACCCTTCAGCGCGCCTTCAGTGTGCTAGGTCAGCAGCTTGACCCCTTACAGCGAGCGCGCTAGCCTAAAATTAACTGCTTTTGAATAACCGACTGTTATTCGGCCTTTAAGGCGTGAAATGCTACAGAGTGTTTGCGCCATTGCGAATAACAATAGCGCGTTGCCTAACGCGCCGATCAAAGCAGATTTCTGCGCACTCGTACAGCGCGCTTACCACTGCAAGGGGAACACCGCATGAAGGCAAGCAAATTAGTCACGACGGCGAGCATTGGCGCACTGTTAGTTGGTATGTCGGCCTCAGCTCAGGCAGAAAACTGGCGCTATGCCCACGAAGAATATGAAGGCGACGTACAAGACGTATTTGCCTACGCATTTAAAGATTACATTGAAGAAAACTCTGACCACACTGTTAAGGTTTACCGCTTTGGCGAGTTGGGTGAATCTGACGACATCATGGAGCAGACCCAAAACGGGATTCTTCAGTTCGTGAACCAGTCGCCCGGTTTTACCGGTTCACTGATTCCTGAAGCGCAAATCTTCTTTATTCCTTATCTGCTGCCCACCGATGAAGAAACCGTTTTAGAGTTCTTCGACGAGAGCAAAGCCATCAACGAGATGTTCCCAGAGCTTTATGCGGAGCAAGATCTCGAACTGCTCAAGATGTATCCAGAAGGTGAGATGGTGATCACCACCGATGAGAAGATCAGCTCGCCGGACGACCTGGATAACAAGAAAATCCGCACCATGACCAACCCGTTGCTGTCGGAAACCTACGAGGCCTTTGGCGCGTCGCCAACGCCGCTGCCTTGGGGTGAAGTCTACGGTGGCCTGGAAACTGGCGTGATTGACGGCCAGGAAAACCCGATTTTCTGGATTGAGTCTGGTGGTCTGTACGAAGTGTCTCCGCACCTGACCTTCACCGGCCACGGCTGGTTCACCACCGCCATGATGGCTAATCAGGAGTTCTACGACGGCTTGTCTGACGAAGACAAAGAGCTGGTTCAAGAGGCGTCCGCTGAAGCTTACGACCACACCATTGAGCACATCAAAGGTTTGGCCGACGAAGCACTGGAAAAAATCCAGGAAGATTCCGATGAAGTAACGGTAACTCGCTTGGACGAAGATCAGATCCAGGCTTTCCGTGACCGCGCGCCGCAGGTTGAAGAAGAGTTCCTGGATATGACCGGTGATCGCGGTAAAGAGCTGCTTGAGCAGTTTAAAGCCGATCTGGAGGCAGTATCCAGCGACGACGAATAAGTAGTCCTCGCTGAGAAAGCATTGTAGTTGAAGCACCTAGGGCGGCCAGCGGCCGCCCTTTTCATATAATAGATGGGAACATTAATTTGTTAGGGTGAATTAACCTTCGTCCATCTAGCGTTGAACCAGTAACGTCGGGTTACCGCTAGGCTAGACATATTAGTTTTGGGTGGCTCGACAACCCAGCGTTTAGATCGGTTTGGAAACGTGAAATCGGCAGTATTAAGGCTGCTGTGATTAAAGGAGTCCGGCCATGACCGAAGATGAGTCTGAAAAAAACTACCGCTCTGGGTTGCCAGGCATCCTTGGAATATTAGATACCACGATCAGCAAAATCGAGTCAGTAATTCTGGCGCTTGGCGTGTTATTGATGGCGCTGAATACCGTTACCAATGTGGTATCTCGCTTTGTGTTTGGTAACAGCATCATGTTCTCAGAGGAGCTCAACCGCATTCTGATTATCATGATCACCTTCGCGGGTATTGGCTATGCGGCGCGGCACGGGCGGCATATTCGCATGTCGGCGATCTACGATGCGCTACCCACCGGGGGGCGCAGGGTGTTAATGATAGCCATTGCCCTATTCACCTCGTTGGTGATGTTCTTTTTGTTGTATTACTCGGTGGTCTACATCCACGGTATGTACAGCAAAGGGCGCGTGCTGCCTTCCTTGGGGATGCCGATTTGGATTATTTACCTGTGGGTGCCTCTGGGTTTTTTCATTACCGGGGTCCAGTACCTGCTAACGGCAATCAAAAACATGACCTCCCGGGATGTATGGCTGTCTACCGGGGTGGTGGATGGCTACAAAGATACCGAAACGGAAGTCTGACGCAGGGCACAACTTAAGGAAATCGCAATGACGACAATAATGGTCTCTACGATGATTGTCCTGCTGTTGCTGGGCTTTCCAATGATGATCCCGTTGATCACCGCCTCGGCCATTGGCTTTTTCATGATGTTCGACGGGTTTGGCCAAATGGATACCTTGATTCAGCAGATGATGGCGGGTGTTCGTCCGGCCTCGCTGATCGCGGTGCCGATGTTCATTCTGGCGGCGGACATTATGACCCGCGGCCAGTCGGCCGGTCGCCTAATCGACATGGTGATGGCGTTTATCGGCCATGTAAAAGGTGGGTTGGCTGTTAGTACAGCGGCATCGTGTACGCTGTTTGGTGCTGTTTCAGGGTCAACCCAGGCCACCGTGGTGGCGGTAGGCTCGCCACTGCGCCCGCGCATGCTAAAAGCGGGGTATTCGGACTCGTTCACCCTGGCGCTGATTATCAACGCCAGCGATATCGCCTTTTTGATTCCGCCCAGCATCGGGATGATCATTTATGGGGTAATTTCGGGCACCTCCATCGGCGAGCTTTTCATTGCCGGTATTGGTCCCGGGTTGATGATCTTGCTGATGTTCTCCGCCTACAGCATGGTATATGCGACGGTGAAAAACGTACCCACCGAGCCAAAAGCCAGCTGGAGAGAGCGCGGCAAAGCCGTCCAGCAGGCACTGTGGCCGCTGGGCTTCCCGGTGATTATTGTGGGCGGTATTTACGGCGGTATTTTCAGCCCCACAGAAGCCGCTGCCGCCTGCGTGCTGTACGCCTTCTTTCTTGAGTTTTTGGTGTTCCGTTCGCTGAAAATGCACAACATCTACGCGATTGCAAAATCCACTGGCCTGATTACCGCCGTGGTATTTATCTTGGTAGCGGTGGGCAATAGCTTCTCGTGGATTATTTCGTTTGCGCAAATTCCTCAGACCATTCTTGAGGCAGTGGGCGTGAATGATGCAGGCCCCACCGGCGTCTTGATTGCTATCTGCGTGGCCTTCTTTGTGGCCTGTATGTTTGTCGACCCGATTGTGGTCATTTTGGTGTTAACGCCGATTTTCGCCCCGGCCGTTGAGGCCACTGGGCTCGACCCGGTACTGGTGGGTATCTTGATTACCCTGCAGGTAGCGATTGGCTCGGCAACGCCGCCCTTTGGCTGCGATATCTTCACCGCGATTGCCATCTTCAAGCGCCCTTATTGGGACGTGATCAAAGGCACCCCACCGTTTATCTTTATGCTGATTTTGGCGGCGGCGTTGCTGATTATGTTCCCGCAGATTGCACTGTTCCTGCGCGATGTGGCCTCTGGCTAACGGGCGGAAAGGAGAACGCCAATGTTTAACCGCATTTTAGTGCCGGTGGATGGCTCCAAGGGCGCCCTAAAGGCACTTGAAAAGGCCGTTGGCCTGCATATGTTAACCGGCGCGGAGCTGTACTTACTGTGTGTGTTCAAACACCACAGTTTACTTGAAGCGTCGCTTTCCATGGTGCGTCCCAACCAACTTGATATACCCGACGATGCGCTAAAAGAGTACGCCACAGAAATTGCTGTACATGCTAAATCCCATGCGATTGAAATCGGTGCTGACAGTGCCCGTGTACGCGCCTTTGTTAAAGGCGGTAGGCCATCGCGCACAATCGTTCGCTTTGCTCGCAAGCGTGAGTGTGATCTGATCGTCGTTGGTGCCCAAGGCACCAACGGCGATAAAAACCTGCTGTTGGGCAGTGTCTCCCAGCGGGTGGCAGGTGCGGCCCACTGCCCGACCATGGTGGTGTAACGGCGCTATTCGATAAATAGTTTGTGGCTAACACCCGTCACCTCGGCAGATGCAGCTTGGGTCGGCGGGTGTTATTCTTTTGAGAACCTCCCATTAAGGTGCCTTGCACCGCAAAAAAGGTGTTTTATGAAAGTAGCGATTTCGTCAACGGCGTTGATTAGTCTACTGCTGGTAGCTCCCTTAGCCGCTGCTGCACCGGAAACAGAAGAAGAGCGTTTAGCCTATAGCTTGGGCGTTACAATTGGCGAAAGCATGCAAGCCGATATCGAGGATCTGGATATCGATACCTTCACCGACGGCATGCGCGATGTGTTTGAAGGCAAGGATCTAGCGCTCGATGAAGCTCAAATGAGCGAAGCCATTATGGCCTTCCAAGAGCAGTCAATGGCGGCCCGCGAATCTGAAGCGGCTGAGGCAAGTGAAGCAAACCGTGAAGAAGGCGAAGCCTTTCTCGCCGAAAACGCCGAGCGCGACGACGTCACGGTGATGGACTCAGGGGTGCAATACGAAGTGCTTGAGTCTGGCGATGGCGAGTCTCCCGGCTCGGAAGATACGGTCGAGGTCAATTACGAAGGGACCCTGTTGGATGGCACGGTGTTTGATAGTTCCTTCGAACGGGGCGAATCAGTCAGCTTCCAGGTCAATCAAGTGATTGAGGGCTGGCAAGAAGCACTCCAGGAAATGAGCGTGGGGGATACCTGGATGCTGTATATTCCCGCTGACTTGGCCTATGGCGAAAGCGGCCAAGGGCCGATTGGCCCGAATGAAGTGCTGACCTTCCGCGTTGAACTTCTGGACGTTGAGTAATTTATGCCCTTGCCGTCGCGTCTAACCCCGCGTTGTTTAGCACGTGGGTTGCTGCTGCTCAGTAGCCCTCTAATGGCGACGGCTACCCAGGCAGCCCCCGAGGCTTTGGCCGCCTTAGGCGCTGGTAAAGACGCCGTCAGCGTGGTCGGGGTTTCGTCCGGCGGTTACATGGCCACCCAACTGGCGGTGGCCTTCCCGGAACGCTTCAGCGCGGTGGGTGTGTTGGCCGCAGGCCCTTGGGGCTGCGCGGAAGGGTCATTAAGCCGAGCGCTAAATACCTGTATGTCGACCGCAAGCGGCGTGCCGTCTCTGGATAGGCTTGAAAATCGCCGCCGCCGTTATGAATCGGCCCAGCAGGTCGGCCCGCGGGAAACGCTCAGTCAGCTAAGGGTTTTTTTGTGGCACGGTGAAGACGACGATGTCGTGGAGCCTGAGGTAGGTGATTTATTGGCGGCCCAGTGGGAGCGCTGGCTGGCCACTAGCGAGCAACTGCGCGTGGTCCGGCGCGATGATACAGGCCACGGCTGGCCGGTGCGCTTACGGGCCGAAATGCCGTCTCCCCAGTCCCTAGGCGACTGCCAGCAAGGTGGGGGCAGTTACTTACTTGCCTGCGATGACGATGTGGCCGGGGAGATGCTGAGCTTTCTGCACCCCGATCGTGACGCAGATAGAGAAGGCCAGGGAGAATTACGCGCCTTTGACCAATCTGAATTTGCCGTAAGCGGCATGGCCGATAGCGGGTTTGTTTACACGCCCGAAGGGTGTGAGCAGGGCGGCTGCGACGTCACGCTGGCGCTTCACGGCTGCCAAATGAACGACGATGCGTTTGTGCGCCATAGCGGGCTCAACGACTGGGCGGCGACGCATCAGCAGATTGTGCTTTATCCCCAGGCAAAGAGCAGCATGATGAACCCTCAGGGTTGCTGGGACTGGTGGGGATACGCCGAGGGTGCCTCGCAATTAACTCCGCTGCACGATACGCGTGAAGGCGCCCAGGTTCAGGCGTTGATGGCTATGCTGGGTCGCTTGCAAACACCGTCTGACCGGCAGGATTAACCATCCAGTGCCTGCTCCAGCGCAGCGCTAAGTCCTTGGGGAGTCGGGGAATACAGCACGCGTTGTAAAACGTCGCCATCACGATTGACTAAGTAAAGCGACGAACTATGGTCGATGGTGTATTCGATGGCGGAATCGGGCGCCTCAACGCGCCGCGTGATGACCCCATAACGGGACATCACATCATCCAGTTCGGACTGGTTTCCCCTGGCCCCGATAAAGTCTTCACCGAAAAACGCCAGATACTCTTCGAGCCGTTCCAAGGTATCGCGTTCCGGGTCAACGGTGACCATGACAGGCACTACCTGTTCGCGTTGTGATGTCGAAAGCTCAGCCAGTGCCTGGCGTTTCACCGACTGCGTCATGGGGCATACGTCAGGGCAATATGTATAGCCGAACGACACCAGGGCAACTTGGTCGTCGGCAAGCTGGGAAAGCGAAAAATCGCCTTGGGTGGATGGTAGTTCAATCTCACCGCCGGGAGGTATGTCGCTTTGCGGAGATAGCGTGGCCTTGTAGAGTGCGACGCCACTCGCAACGACCAGTGCGGCGGCGCCGACACCAAGCCATAATTTTGGAAAGGCCATGGTATCTCCCTGCAGGCGGTGTACCAGCATCTGCTGGCGACTGGACAACTATTCTCATAGTAACAGTAAACCCGTGACTGTCACGGCGAGGTCGAACAAAAGGATAAGGTACTCCATTGGAAAGCATTAGCGGTGCCCTTGGCCCCTTGTTTCTATTGATATTACTGGGCGCGGCACTGGGCGTTAAACGCTGGCCCAGCGATACGTTCTGGCCGCATATAGAGCGGCTGATCTATTTTGTGCTGTTTCCTGCCATGCTGGTGGCGACGCTGGCAACAGCGGATGTAAGCCAAGTGCCCGTTACCCGCCTGGCCCTGGTACTGCTTGGCGCGATGGCCATATTTGGCGTATTGCTGTGGCGGTTGAGAACACAGCTGAAGTTGACGCCAGCGGCGTTTACGTCGGTGTTTCAAGGTGCCGTGCGATTCAATACATACGTAGGGGTGGCCGGGGCGGCGGCTTTGCACGGCAGCGCAGGCGCTACCACTGCCGCCGTTGCGGTGGCGCTGATGGTGCCGGTGGTCAACATCATGTGCGTGGCCAGCTTTGTGGCCGCAGGTACGCTGGGTAACACCAGCCTCGGCAAAAGCATTATGGCGCTGATCAAAAACCCTTTGATTCTGGCGTGTTTACTGGGCATTGCGCTGAATCTTTCAGGCATAGGGCTTCCGGGTTGGAGCCACGCTACCGTCGACCTATTAGGCCGCGCTGCTTTGCCGCTTGGTCTGGTCGCTGTCGGCGTGGCGTTGCGCCCGGCCGCGCTGCTGCGTGTTGACCGCGGTGTGCTGGCCACTAACAGTGTCAAGCTGATACTCATGCCGGCACTGGTGCTGGGGCTCTCTTGGCTAGTAGGTCTGGATACGGTGAGCCGTGATGTCGCGTTGCTGTTTGCCGCGCTGCCTACCGCTACGTCGGCGTATATTTTGGCCCGCCAACTGGGCGGCGATGCTGAATTGATGGCGGCGATTATTACCGGTCAAACGCTGTTGGCGATGCTGACGCTGCCCGTTTGGCTTCAACTGGCGAGCGGATGAAAAACTAAATAAAAAATATTCGTGTTTGTGTTGACGCGGTAAATGAGAACGATTACATTGTGGTTGTGGCGTTTGATGAGACGCCACAGACCACGACAGAAAGCGACAGTTTCCTGTCATGGTTTCTCCCTCTCATTGCTAGTCACGGTCTTTTGCCGCTCCTTTGGAGCGGCTTTCTTTTTTCTAATCTCTGTTAGTGCCTCTCTTCTTATGCTGCCTCTTTGGCTACTTATCTTCGCTTAGCAGCTGATTTTAAACGCATGCATAGCTGAAACGTTTCTAACGCGGATAGGGCGTCATTGCTGAGGCGTGTTTTGGCGTCTACGTTTTAAAAGTGGCGCCTGAACGCGCTTTCTGACATGCATACTAACGGAGGAGTTTGCCATGAATGATACCCAAGATCTTTTCCCCACTCGCTTGGAACGAAAGTTGGGAATGTTTGAGCGCATCGACCCAGTGGTATATGGCGATGAGTCTCAGCTTGCGAATGGCCCATTGGACAGGTCGCAAATTGATGAGTATGAGAGAAAAGGCTTCCTCTCATTTGAAGGGTTTTATGATGCTGACGATATGCAGGCTTTTCTTCAAGAGCTACGTGAGTATGAAGACGATGCTGATCTGAAGCTCTCCGAAGGGACTATTCTTGAACCAGGGCGTGAAGAGATACGCACGGTGTTCGGTATCCATCAAGTATCAAAACGCTTCCAGCGCCTGACTCGAGATCCAAAGTTGCTGGCGATCGTTAAGCAATTGCTGGGCAGTGATGTCTATATCCATCAGTCACGGATCAACTATAAGCCAGGGTTCAAAGGTAAGGGGTTTGAGTGGCATTCGGACTTTGAAACATGGCATAGCGAAGACGGCATGCCGCGTATGCGTGCGCTAAGTTGTTCAATCGTCCTCACTGACAACGGCGAGTTTAACGGTCCGCTGATGCTGATTCCCGGCTCGCACCGGTACTTTGTTCCCTGTGTGGGACGAACGCCGGAAAATAACTACAAAGAGTCGCTGAAAAGCCAAGAGGTAGGGGTGCCGCCCGCGAGCAGCCTTCGCGAGATAATGCTTGAAAACGATATTGAAGCACCCAAAGGCCCAGCAGGGTCTCTGGTAATTTTCGAAAGCAATACCATGCACGGCTCCAATATCAACATGTCCTGCTGGCCAAGAAGTAACCTGTTCTTTGTCTACAATAGTGTTGAAAATACACTTCACGACCCTTACTGCGGTAACCGGCCTCGCCCAGAATTTCTGGCCAACCGCACCGAGTGGGAGCCCCTTGAGCCCCTTCAGGAGTAACCTCTTGTACATTGCCGTATTGAGCGCAAAACCTGACGGTGGCAATTGCTGACTTGCGCCAATACGGCACTTCGCGAGATTTTCGAGATTTTGAACCGCCTTCTGGACGTTGATCAAAAAATGACGCGCCTAGGATACGCACTTACAGGCCCCCTGATGCAGCAGGGGGTCGCGAATGCTAGATGTTTACCTTCCCTTCATGATTTTCTAATAAATAACGTTAGCTCCAAGGTATGAGCAAAAAATACCCCGAAACCGCCCACACTCCCTTAGCAGAGTGCGGCGCTGACTATAAACGCCTAAGTCGCTGTTAATGGTTGAATTGCGTGATATGAGGCTGCATAAGCGTCGCGCTTAGCCTATGGGAGAGGTGGTTAAACTTTGGTTGTATTTTGCGATGGCCGACTTGCTTAACCCGACGGGGGCGATTAGTTTTTAACTTGTATGATGTATGACAACTAAGAGGTTGTCACGATTTTAAGCCTCGCGAATGGGTGTTGGCACACTTCTACGAGGGAAGCATGAGGATGGTGGCGTGAAGTTTTCCAAACAAGACGTAATACAAGCGATCGGTGATGGCCTACTCTCGTTCCCGATCACCGACTTCGACGATAACGGCCAGTTCGATGAAGCCAGCTACCGCGAGCGGCTTGCCTGGTTTATTAGCCACGACATTTCAGCGGTATTCGTGGCCGGCGGCACCGGTGAGTTTTTTAACCTATCGCTGGAAGAATACCGCCAGGTGGTACGTGCAGCTGTCGATGTGGTCGATGGCAAGCTCCCGGTGATTGCCAGCGCGGGGTTAAGCGTGGCCTCGGGAAAAGCCTTCGCCAGAGCCGCGGAAGAAGCCGGCGCCGACGGCATTCTGCTAATGCCGCCCTACTTAACCGAATGCCCACAGGAAGGCCTGGTGGCCTATGCAAAGCAAATTTGCGACGCCACACCGATCAACGTTATCTACTACAACCGGGGTAACGGCATCCTCAACGCGGCGTCTGTCCAGACGTTGGCCGATGCCTGCCCGAACTTGATCGGTCTGAAAGACGGCAAGGGCGATATTCAAGCGCTGAATAAAATCATCAAGACTGTGGGCGACCGTCTGACCTATATCGGTGGCGTGCCTACCGCCGAGATTTTCGCCGAAGCGTATCTGTCGATTGGCGTTAACACATACTCCTCGGCCGTCTTCAATTTTGTTCCCGATATGGCGGTGGCCTTCTATCGAGCCCTCCGTGCTGGGGACAGCCACATCGTTAAGCAAATTACCCAAGAGTTTTTTATTCCGTTTATCGATTTACGGGATCAAAAAGCGGGGTATGCCGTGAGCCTGGTTAAGGCGGGTGCCGAGATTATCGGTCGCCCGGCCGGAGACGTTCGCGCGCCATTGACGATGCCGTCTGCCGACGAGTGTCGGCAATTAAAGCAACTAATCGATAATACGAAGTAAAAATCCTTATCAAACCGCAAAGTGATAACAAATTAACAACGAGCGAATGAGGTGAAGTTATGATCGTATCCAAAAAAATGATGACAGGCGTAGGTTCGGTAGCGCTTATGGCGGCAATAAGCGCCAGCTCTGGTACTGTCCTGGCCCAGGAACTACGCGGGAATGTCCGCGTTGTCATCGGCTCTACGTCGACCGGGGCAGACACCTATCAGAACTCCAGTTTCGTAGTGGACAAGCTAGCCGAGCATCTAGATATCAACATGAAGGTCGATGCGGTTGGGGCGAACGCGGCATTTCGCACTCTGGACCGAGATCCGCGCGGTAATACCCTGATGATCTTCCATGATTATGCCTATTTAGGCCACTTATACGGCGTGGAAGGCTTCAGCGATATCTTCGAGAAGTACGCCATTGGGCCTGCCGTATCTATTAACCCAGGCAATGCTTATCTGGTACCCAAGGACTCGCCCTACGAGAATCTGGAGGACATCATCGCTGCCGCAGGTGAAGGCGAGACAATACGTGTTGCGATCCAGCCGGGTGGCGTTTCCGAGATCGGTTTTAGCGCTTTGAAGAACGCTATCGCCATTGAGCATCCGGGGCAGGAAGATAATCTGGTCGCTGTGAACACAGGCTCCCAGTCGGACAAGAATCAGCAGCTGTTCGATGATCAAGTCGACGTTATTAATGGCTCCGTGCAAGCTAACGAGCAGTTCACTCGCTTGCCTGAAGATGATCAAAAGGCCATGCGTTTCGTTTGGTTGACGGCGAGTGAGGAAACCATAGAACAAGCGCCTGAAGATGGGCTGGGCGAAACATCGCGTGAACAGTTGTTGGAGTATGTTGAGCCTAACGTCAACGTCACCATGGGCGATGACGAAAGTTTCACTTTCGATAAGGAGTTCTTCTTCCTTTATAACAAAGACATGGACCCTGCTATCGTTGAGCAAATCGATGAGGCGCTGGCCGAGATCTACGATGAGGGCGAGATTCAGGAAACCCTGAAAGACAGTTTCTTCATCCCCAACTTCATGCCATCTGATGAAGCTGAAGCGCACTTTAAAGAGAAGGCAGAGCGTTACGCAAGTATCATCGAAAACATCAAATAAATCCTTTGGGCACTGGTGGCTTAGTTCTACCAGTGCCCTTTCATTCAGGTAGAACCGATAGAGAATAATACAGAGACAGGGTGTCTCCTGCTTATTTCCGGAGCGATTATGGAATCAGGTATATCAAGTCTGCTCAGCATCTCGGTCGATTTCGAGAACTCGCATTTGTTCTTCCCAACCATTATCAGTTGGATCATGGCCGTTTTGTTTGCCATTGTTCTAGTGGCAAAAGTAGCTCCTTTTCTAGTTGCTGTTAAGAGAGGAGAACGTTCTCTGCCTATTGTAGGTGAACCCATGGATGGATGGCGTTTTTTCGGCACGCTTGCGCTGATCGTCGCTTATTTCTATCTAATGGCTGTAGTGGGCAATCTATTCCCCTATACAGGGTATGGTTTTTTATTTGTTTCAATATTGTTCGTTCTTTTGATGTCTCTTATGTATATGCATAAGTGGACAAAGAAATCGCTCATTATTGTGGTCATTAATGCCGTTGTTGCACCTAGCTTAGTTTGGTTGATCCTTGCCAAGCTGTTTGCTATTACCCTGCCGTGATTAAAGCGAGTGCCCTATGGAATTCTTATCCTTATTTGACATAACTTTCTTTTTGCTGGCCGGGTTTGGCACGCTAGTCGGCATTATTTTTGGCGCAATTCCTGGTATGACCGCTACTATGGCGGTCGCCGTATGTTTGCCGCTAACCTATGCTCTAGGACTTCATAACGGTCTGGCTTTATTACTTGGTTTGTATGTGGGAGGCATCTCGGGTGGCATGGTGCCAGCGGTACTCATCAATATTCCCGGCACACCATCATCTATCACTACTACTTTCGATGGTTACCCGATGGCGCAAAAAGGGGAGGGAGAAAAGGCCCTGCGAATTTGTGTCATTGCTTCTGTTTTTGGTGGCCTGCTAAGTGCCGCAGTGCTTTTTCTCTTTGCGCCTTTATTGGCGGATTTTTCGATTAAGTTCTCCTATGTAGAGAAGTTCTTGATAATCCTGCTGGCACTGAGTGTCATCGCCTCGCTGTCAAACAGCATGCTGGTGGGCATTTTTAGTGGTGTGATTGGCATCTGGCTCAGCCTGATTGGTGACTACAGCACGACTGATGGTGGTAACGGCAAGACTCGCTTGATGTTTGACTTTATGGAGCCTTACCTCTTTGAAGGGTTTTCTCTGTTGCCCGTGCTGATAGGGATTTTCGGTATCTCCACAATTTTTTTAGAGGCTGAAAAGGGTGTTAAAAGTGAAGTGTCTGGAAAAAGCGTGAAGGTTAGTAAAGATTCTGGTTTTTCTTTATCAATCTTCAAAGGTAGCCTGACAAACCTTACCCGTTCTTCTTTTATAGGCACCTTTGTCGGCTTGTTGCCAGGCGTGGGTGGCAGCGCCGCCTCAGTGTTAGCGTATACCCAAGAGAAAAACTTGGCGCGTGACTCTTCTCAAATGGGTAAAGGGGCTCCCCAAGGTATTATTGCGTCAGAGTCAGCCAACAATGCGTTAACCGGCGGTGCACTGATTCCATTGTTATCGCTTGGGATTCCAGGTGACTCTACCACAGCGGTTCTAATTGGTGCTTTCACGTTGCAGGGTATTCAGGTAGGACCATTGTTCATTCCTGAAAATACTGAAACATGGTACGTCATGATGACGGCATTAGTGTTTGCCAATATCGTCATGTTTTTCCTGATGTTCTATGCCATCAAGCACATTGCCAAGGTCGTGCTGGTGCCCAAGCATATTCTCTTCCCCATTATTGTGATGATGTGTGTTGTGGGTGCTTACGCCATCAATTACGGCATTATGTTCGATGTCTGGACGCTGCTGATTTTTGGTGTAGTGGGGTACTTGATACAGAAGGTTGGATTGGAAGTGGCACCTTTGATCATTGGTTTTATCCTCGGTAGCCAAGCAGAGGTCTACTTTGTCAAAAGCCTTGAGTCGGCTGGCACATTTACCACCTTCTTCACTAAAAGCCCCATTGCCGTAGTGCTGTGGCTGCTTATTCTTGCCTCCGTGGTGTTCTCGCTCATGATGAGCCGGAAAAATCGCGCCAAGCATCAACATAACGCTGTGGGCTAGTACGAATATTAAACAGGAACGCTCATGACAAATGTTGAAAGCAAAATCATAAAAGTACACCCCGACGATAATGTCGCCATCGTGGTAGAGGCTGAAGGCATCGCAGAGGGCCAGGTGCTAGGCACCGGCGGCTTGGTTGCTAAAGGGCGCATACCCCAAGGGCATAAGTTGGCGCTCACTGATATTGCGGATAATGCGCCTATTATTCGCTACGGTGAAATTATTGGTCATGCGCTTGCCGCTATTGCCAGAGGGGAGCACGTTGATGAATCCAAAGTGCGCCTACCCACAGCACCTGCTTTAGAAGAGTTGCCGCTGGCCACTCGCCCGGCCCCTGATGTTGAGCCCCTTGAAGGCTATACCTTTGAAGGGTTTCGCAACCCCGATGGCAGTGTGGGCACTAAGAACGTGCTTGGGATCACTACCAGCGTGCAGTGTGTAGCGGGCACTGTGGATTATGTGGTGGAACGCATAAAGCGTGAATTACTACCACGCTACCCCTATGTTGATGATGTCGTAGGGCTCAACCATAGCTATGGATGTGGCGTCGCTATCAACGCGCCTGCGGCGATTATCCCCATTCGCACGCTTAAGAACATTGCCCTAAACCCGAACTTTGGCAATGAAGTGATGGTGATCGGCTTGGGGTGCGAAAAACTCCAGCCTTCAACGTTGCTCGATGACCAGCCCGTCAAAATTTATCAAAACACAGAAGCGGCGGATCCTGATGCCAATGTACTGAGCCTTCAGGATGAGAGCTTTCAGGGTTTTGGTGAGATGGTCGAGGGTATCCTGGCCATGGCTGAACGCCATCTGGAGCGTTTGAATCGCCGCCGTCGTGAAACCTGCCCCGCCTCTGAACTAAGCATCGGTATGCAGTGCGGTGGCAGTGATGCTTTTTCAGGGGTGACCGCCAACCCTGCAGTTGGCTTTGCGACCGACCTGATTGTGCGAGCCGGGGGCAGCGTTATGTTCTCGGAGGTCACCGAAGTACGTGATGCTATTCATCTGCTGACGCCTCGCGCGATTAACCAAGATGTCGGAAGGGCGCTTATTGAGCAGATGGCATGGTACGACGACTATTTGGCTCAAGGGCAAGCAGACCGCAGTGCTAATCCCTCGCCGGGCAATAAGCGCGGTGGACTCTCCAATGTGGTCGAAAAAGCGCTGGGCTCAATTATCAAATCAGGTAATTCCCCCATCGCAGATGTTATCGGGCCGGGTGAACGGCTGAGGCGCAAAGGGCTTACGTTTGCCGCCACCCCCGCCAGTGACTTCATTTGTGGAACGTTGCAACTGGCTGCCGGGATGAACTTGCAAGTGTTTACCACTGGTCGTGGTACACCTTATGGGTTGTCCATGGTGCCGGTGCTCAAGGTTTCCACCAATTCTCGGCTAGGCCAGCGCTGGCACGACATTATTGATCTGGATGCTGGGCGTATTGCGACGGGCGAGGCCAGCATCGAAGAGGTGGGTTGGGAGCTGTTCCACCTGATCCTCGATGTGGCGAGCGGGCGTAAGCAGGCTGCTGCCGACCGGCTGGGTATTCATAACGACTTGGTTCTATTCAATCCGGCGCCTGTGACCTGAAATTAATCGGTATGCCATCAGGTGGTCTCAATTATTTACGAGGTAAAAGCTGATGTTTCCTTCTATTAAGAAAATGCGTGTGGTGCCGGTAGCGGGTTATGACGGTTTCCTATTGAACTTGAGTGGTGGGCATGCGCCCTGGTTTATTCGCTGTGTGGTCATACTAGAGGATGATGCCGGTAATCAGGGGGTTGGCGAAATCCCTTCAAGTGCTGGCATTCTTAAGGGGCTCGAGCAATGCCGGTCCCTTATACAAGGCTCTAAAGTTAGTGATATTAAGCAGACGCTAAATAAAGCGCGCTTACTGTTAGCCAAAAATGGGCGAGAAGAGCGAGGCCGCCAGACATTTGATTTACGCGTTGCCGTACATGTCATTACGGGCCTTGAGGCGGCGTTATTTGATCTGTTTGGACAAACGTTGCAGATACCTGTTGCCGATTTACTTGGTCAATATGGCCGTCAACGCGATGAGGTTGAAGCGTTGGGCTATTTATTCCTGCTCGGTGATCCAGCAAAAACCGATTTGCCTTATCCCAAAACGAGTACCCCGAAAGACGCCTGGGACGAAGTGCGCTATCAGGAAGCGTTAACCCCGGATGCAGTCGCAAACCTAGCTAAAGCGGCTTACGAACGCTACGGCTTCAAGGACTTTAAGCTCAAAGGCGGTGTGTTGCGTGGCGAAGAAGAGGCCGATTGTATCCGCGCTTTGCATGATGCCTTCCCTGAGGCGCGCTTGACCCTTGATCCAAACGGCGCCTGGACGCTTGACGAGGCGGTCAGGGTACTAGACCCCATCAAGCACTTGCTTAGTTATGCTGAGGATCCTTGCGGCCAAGAAGAAAGCTACTCAGGCCGAGAAACCATGGCCGAGTTTAAAAAGCGTACCGGGCTGCCCACCGCGACCAATATGATTGCAACTGATTTTAAGCAATTGCAGTATGCCGTTCAGCTCAATGCCGTGGATATCCCGCTCGCCGACTGTCATTTCTGGACCATGCAGGGAGCCGTATCGGTAGGTGAGCTTTGCAATGAGTGGGGGATGACCTGGGGGTCACACAGCAACAATCACTTCGATATTTCGCTGGCCATGATGACCCACGTGGCAGCCGCCTGTCCGGGGGAAATCACCGCTATTGATACCCACTGGATTTGGCAAGATGGCCAACGTATCACCAAGGATCCGTTCCAGATACGTGACGGGAAAATACAGGTGCCTTCAACGCCAGGCCTTGGCGTTGAGCTGGATGAGGACAAGTTGATGGAAGCCCATCGACTCTATCAAAGCCTCGACGTTACCCAGCGCAACGATGCCGCGGCCATGCAGTTCTTAATTCCAGGGTGGGAGTTCAATCCCAAAAAGCCTGCGCTTGTTCGCTAAACATTAATAATCGGTTGCATCCACACCTTTTAAAAATTAGTGGAACATGCGAATAGTTACTAGTCTTTGCCATTATAGGCGAATGATATATTAAATATTATTAGATATACTGAGGTTAAGCTTCATGGTTATTAGTACTCATACTCCTACGATTGTTGAGTATCAAGTTATTCCAGTTGCTGGTCGTGACAGTATGCTGCTCAATATTGGTGGTGCGCATGCCCCTTTTTTTACTCGCAACATTCTTGTTCTTAAAGATAGTTCAGGGAATCTGGGTGTTGGCGAAGCGCCTGGTGGGGAAACTATTCTGCACTCGCTTGAAAAAGCCAAACCTTTTATTGAAGGGCAATCAATCGGAAAGCTGCGCTCGATAGTGGCTTCTGTTAGTAAGCAAGGTCAAATGGCTGATTTTGAGGATTTTGGTAAGGGAGCGTGGACGTTTGAGTTAAGAGTAAATGCAGTTGCTGCCCTTGAAGCGGCTTTACTCGATCTTATGGGTAAGCACCTTGGTGTACCGGTGGCTGAGTTACTTGGGGAAGGTAAACAGCGTAACAGAGTTGATGTGTTAGGTTACTTATTCTTTATCGGTGATGGAAACGCTACTCCACTAGATTTTCGGCAATGTAGAACATCGAAGGGCCACGAATGGTATCGGATGCGGGATAAAAAGGCGCTTACATCATCAAGTATTGTCGAGCTTGCTCAGGCCGCACAAGATAGATATGGTTTTCGTGACTTTAAACTTAAAGGCGGGGTGCTGGCCGGAGAAGACGAGATTGAAGCAGTTACTTCTCTTTCAAAAGCCTTTCCAAATGCTCGCACCACGATTGACCCAAATGGTGCATGGTATCTTGAAGAAGCAATACAATTATGTCGTGGTATGAAGGATGTTTTGGCTTATGTAGAAGACCCTTGTGGTGCAGAACAGGGATTCTCGGGGAGGGAGATATTATCGGAATTTCGTCAGGCCACAGGTATACCGATAGCTACTAACATGGTGGCAACCAACTGGCGGGAAATGGCGCATGCTTTAATGCTGCGATCAATAGATATTCCACTCGCGGATCCTCATTTTTGGACATTATCCGGTGCCGTTCGTGTATCGCAGCTCTGTGCCAATCACGGCATGGTGTGGGGGGCGCACTCTAACAATCACTTTGATATTTCGTTGGCAATGTTTGCTCATGTTGGGGCTGCTGCAGTAGGAGAAATTACGGCGCTTGATACACATTGGATTTGGCAAGAGGGAGATGTCCAATTAACCAAAAAGCCACTTGAAATTATCAATGGCAGCATTGAAGTTGTTGATGAGCCTGGCTTGGGGGTTGAAATTGATATGGAAGCTGTCATGCAGGCTAATAAGCTTTATCGTTCGTTATCTAGCGGGGCGAGAGATGACTCAAAGACAATGCAATACTTGATTAATAATTGGTCTTTCGATGCCAAAAAACCCGCGCTTGTCCGCTAAACATTAATATTCAGTCGTATCCACACCTTAGTAACCTCCGGTTATAGAGACCGGGGGTGTCACCATACTAATTTTATTATCAGATAGTTATCTCTTGCTCTGCGGTTTTTTAAGCAATTCGCGTGGTTAAACTTTGGTCGTGTTTTACCCATCGCGACTTGCCTAACGACAGGCGTGTGACTAGCTTTCATTTGTATGATGTATTACAACTGTTGCTTTGCGTAGCGTCTAACCTCGACGCGACGCACTTGGACAAGGACGGCATGAGGATGGTGGCGTGAAGTTTTCCAAACAAGACGTAATACAAGCGATCGGTGATGGCCTACTCTCGTTCCCGATCACCGACTTCGACGATAACGGCCAGTTCGATGAAGCCAGCTACCGCGAGCGGCTTGCCTGGTTTATTAGCCACGACATTTCAGCGGTATTCGTGGCCGGCGGCACCGGTGAGTTTTTTAACCTATCGCTGGAAGAATACCGCCAGGTGGTACGTGCAGCTGTCGATGTGGTCGATGGCAAGCTCCCGGTGATTGCCAGCGCGGGGTTAAGCGTGGCCTCGGGAAAAGCCTTCGCCAGAGCCGCGGAAGAAGCCGGCGCCGACGGCATTCTGCTAATGCCGCCCTACTTAACCGAATGCCCACAGGAAGGCCTGGTGGCCTATGCAAAGCAAATTTGCGACGCCACACCGATCAACGTTATCTACTACAACCGGGGTAACGGCATCCTCAACGCGGCGTCTGTCCAGACGTTGGCCGATGCCTGCCCGAACTTGATCGGTCTGAAAGACGGCAAGGGCGATATTCAAGCGCTGAATAAAATCATCAAGACTGTGGGCGACCGTCTGACCTATATCGGTGGCGTGCCTACCGCCGAGATTTTCGCCGAAGCGTATCTGTCGATTGGCGTTAACACATACTCCTCGGCCGTCTTCAATTTTGTTCCCGATATGGCGGTGGCCTTCTATCGAGCCCTCCGTGCTGGGGACAGCCACATCGTTAAGCAAATTACCCAAGAGTTTTTTATTCCGTTTATCGATTTACGGGATCAAAAAGCGGGGTATGCCGTGAGCCTGGTTAAGGCGGGTGCCGAGATTATCGGTCGCCCGGCCGGAGACGTTCGCGCGCCTTTAACGATGCCAACGATGGCAGAGCGCCAAACACTTGCGCGCATCATTGAAAGCCAGAAAAGCAACTAGTACTTAACAATAACTGACGCTAAGAGGAAACATCATGCATAACTACAAATCTAATATTAAGCGCCTTACTCTTGTTTCTGTGGGCGCACTCAGCGTGCTCTCGTTATCTGTTCAAGCGGCTGAATGGCGAGGCTGGAATATCCATCCTGAGGGTTATCCTAACTCTGACGCGCTGGAGTCGTTTGCTGAAAAAGTGGCAGAACGTACCGAAAACCGCATTGAGCCACGCGTGTACCACAATGCCGTTTTAGGCGATCAGCCTGATGCGATTGAGCAAACGCGTAATGGCGCTCTTGATTTCGCTAACTTCAACATGGGGCCAATGGGGCCGATCGTAAAAGAGACCAATGTGCTCTCGCTGCCCTTTTTGTTTACCGGCCGCGAGCATATGTATGAAGTGATGGATGGTGAGATTGGCGACCGGTTTGCCGATGCGTTGGAAGAAGAAGGGTTGGTCGCGCTGTCCTGGTTTGAGTCCGGCGCACGCAGCTTATATAACACCGAAAAAGCGATTGAGACGCCCGAAGACGTAGAGGGTTTGAAAATTCGGGTAATGAACAATGACCTGTATGTCGACATGATTGAGGCATTGGACGGTAACGCAACCCCCATGTCATACGGTGAAGTTTATCAATCTTTGACAACCGGGGTGCTGGATGGCGCAGAGAATAACTTTCCATCATTTGAATCAAGTAACCACTACGAGGTTTCACAATATTATTCGTTAACGGAGCACTTGATTATTCCTGAGTGCCTATGTATTGCAAAATCCAAGTGGGACGAACTCTCAGACGAAGATAAAAAGATTGTTGAAGAAGAGGCCTTAGCCGCTGCTGAGTTACAGCGTGAGCTATGGTCCGAAGGCTCAAAAGAAAGCCGCAAGATTGTAGAAGACGCTGGTGTTGAAATTAACGAAGTCGAAGACAAAGAAGCATTCCAAGAAAAGATGCAGCCTCTTTATGATGAGTTTATCGAAGAGAATCCAGATCTCGAGTCGTTGATTACCGATATTCAAGACACGATCTGATTATCAGGACATGCCCCCTGGCGTTTTTCCAGGGGGCAGTAGGAGGCTAATGTGAACGACATCTCCGAGACTCATCCAGACCCGGCCGATAAAGAGCCAAGCTTGCTAGACAAAGTGCTAGACGGGGCAGCTAGGACCTGTTTAATCATTGCAGGTGTTTTATTAGTGTTGCTGATTATTTTATTTGGTTGGCTTGTGTTTGGACGCTATGTACTAAATAACACGCCAACGTGGGTAGAGCAGGCGTCACTATTAATTGTTGTTTATATTACTTTTCTTGGGGCAGCAGCAGGCGTAAGAAATAATAGCCACTTAAATATTGAGTTTATTCGCGAAGGACTTCCCGCCTTTTGGAACAAGCTTTTCCATGCCATCGCTGATTTGTTTGTTATTGGTTTTGGCATCTTTATGACTCATCAGGGGTCGCTGTTGGTGCTTAACAACCTGGAGCGTGCCATCCCAATGATTGGTTTGTCTGAAAGCTGGAGAGCTGCGCCATTAGTCATTTGTGGTGTGCTGATGGTGGTGTTTGCGACTGCCGACATGTTGGGAAGAGTCACTAACAGCCGTCTTAAATAAGGAGTCATCATGGGCCTCGCTATTCTTTTCGGGCTGTTTTTTTTAGGCCTTATTGTAGGTGCTCCCGTCGCCTTCGCGGTTGGTTTGGCGGCAGCCGTCACCTTTATTTATGAGGGCCTGCCTTTATTTGTGGCCTTCCAGCGCATTTTGTCGGGCATCTCAGTGTTTTCGCTGCTGGCGATACCGTTTTTTATCTTTGCGGGTGAATTGATGCTTCAAGGCGGTATTTCAGTGCGCCTTGTGCGTTTAGCATCTGCCATGGTGGGTAAAGTCAGAGGCGGTTTGGGCCTAGTGAATGTCAGCTCATCAATGCTGTTCGGAGGGATCTCAGGCTCGGCGGTGGCGGATACATCCGCGCTGGGTTCATTGCTGATCCCGGTGATGAAAGAAAAAGGTTATGACGCCGACTATGCGGTCAATGTCACGGTGACCTCTTCCGTGGCCGGTGTCGTGATTCCCCCAAGCCACAATATGATCTTGTACGCCGTGGCGGCGGGTGGAGGCATTTCAGTCACCCAGCTATTCATTGCCGGCATAGTGCCAGGGATTTTAATGTGTTTGATCCTGGCAATTGCAGCCTACCTTGTGGCGGTAAAACGCGGCTATAAAGGGGAGGAATTTCCTGGCTGGCAGGCGTTGTTATTTAGCCTTGTTGCTGCCGTGCCTGGCTTATTAACGGCCGTCATTATTGTGGGAGGCGTACTCTCAGGCGTATTGACGGTGACCGAATCAGGCGCGTTTGGGGCGATCTACGCCATTCTCGTGACAGCATTCGTTTACCGTGAGCTACGTTGGGAATCCTTTAAAAAAGCTGTCTATCAAGCCGTTAAAACCACCGCACTAGTAATGATCTTAGTCGGTTGTGCGTCCGCGTTTTCCTACTTATTGGCGCTTTATAACGTCCCGGAACTCCTGATGGACGCGTTATCGGCCATTTCCGATAACCCCATTGTCATTCTGTTGATGCTCAACCTGATTTTGCTAGGGCTAGGCATGATCATGGACATGGCAGCGCTGATTTTAATCTGTACGCCTATTTTCCTGCCGGTGGCAACGCAGTCGGGTATGGACCCAATTCAGTTTGGTGTAATGCTGATGATGAATTTAGGGCTGGGGTTATGTACGCCGCCAGTAGGCGCCTGCCTTTATGTTGGGTGCGTGGTGGGCAAAATTCGTATTGAAAAAGCGGTTCGCACGATCTGGCCCTTCTATTTAGCTCTGTTTGCAGCGTTGATGCTGGTGACTTACGTCCCCGCTGTTTCGCTTACGCTGCCCGGTTTTTTTGAGTAGTTGTGCCGTTTACCCCCGCTTTTAATAAGGAATCTGCGATATGAAGGTGCAGTCCATTCGCACACACTTGCTGGATTACGCGCTCGGCACCCCTTTTGAGAGTGCTTCGATGCAGTTTTCCAGGCGTCAGCACTGCCTGGTCGAGATTATCTGTGACGATGGCACGGTGGGTTGGGGCGAGTGCCTAGGCCCGGCCAAGCTCAACGCCGCTGTAGTGGCGGCTTATGCGCAAAACTTAGTCGGGCAAGATCCACTACAAACAGAGCATATTTGGATAACTCTCTATAACCAGTTGCGTGACCAGGGTCAGCGCGGGCTCACCGTGACGGCATTGAGCGGTATCGACATCGCGCTTTGGGATATCAAAGGCAAGCACTTTGGCGTGCCGATTTCCACCCTGCTAGGCGGCAGGGTGCGAGAAAGCGTGCGTGCTTACGCGACCGGCTCATTCCGGCGTTACGGGGTTGATCGTGTAACGGACGTGGCTGAAGAGGTAGCCGGTTATCGCCGTGAGGGATTTCATGCGGTGAAGGTGAAAATTGGTTTTGATGTTGAGGAAGACCTTGCGGTGATCGCCGCCGTCCGTGAAGCCATCGGCCCTGATATACGCCTGATGATCGATGCCAACCATGGTTACGACGTGTTGGAAGCCGTGGAGGTTGGCCAACGTGCGGCTCAATGGGGCGTCGATTGGTTTGAAGAGCCGGTGATTCCCGAGCAGCTATCAGCGTACCGCGCCGTGAAAGCAGATCAGCCTATACCGGTGGCTGGCGGCGAAACGTGGCATGGTCGCTACGCGATGCAAGCGCCGCTTGAAACGCGGGCGGTGGACATCGTTCAGCCGGATATCTGTGGCGTTGGCGGCTTTACCGAGATACGTCGCGTGGCCGATATGGCGGATTTGCACGGCGTGCGTCTTATTCCCCACGTATGGGGGACGGCGGTGTGTATTGCCGCCAGCCTGCAATTTATGGCGGCGTTATTACCTAACCCGCCGCGCCGCGAGCCACGCCCGCCCATTCTCGAATTTGACCGTACGGAAAATCCTTTCCGGCAAGCCGTGGTGAAAACCCCGATCGAACACCACCAAGGTATTGTGAAAATACCCGACGGCCCAGGGTTGGGCATCGAAATCGATCGCCAGGCACTTGAAACCTATGCCATGAAGGAGGTGTAAGTTGGCCCTCATTCCAGATAATACCCGGCCGCTCGACGGCCCTAAGCCAGCGTTAGCAACGCCGCCGGGGGCAACCGACTGCCATATCCATCTCTATCTCCCGGGCTACGAGGCACAGCCCGGCGGGCCTCAAATACCGGAGCTTGCAACCGTTGAGCACTACCGGCGCGTGCAGAAGCGTTTGGGCCTTGAGCGCGTTGTGGTTACCCAGCCGAATGCTTATCAATTTGATAATGCCGCCCTGCTTGAGAGCCTGAAAATACTTGGCCCGAGTGTGGCACGAGGCGTTGCCGTGGTAAGCCCCGATACACCCGTACAGAAGCTTGAGGAGTGGCATGCGGCGGGAGTCCGCGGGGCGCGCATTATGAACTTACCCGGTGGGGCGGTGACAACCGAGCAGATGCATGCGGTAGAGCGGCTTATTCGCCCGTTCGGCTGGCACTTAATGGTCCAGTTCAATGGATGCTATATCGATGATTACCTGGCGGACCTCAAGCGCATAGAGTGCGATTATATCATTGATCATATAGGTAAATTCATGCCCCCAGTGGGAGCAGATGACCCTCGCCTCGACGCTATTGTGGAACTGATGGACAGGGGCAATGCCTGGTTGAAAATTTGCGCGGGCTACGAGGCCAGCCAACTGGGCGGGCCTGATTACGAGGATGTAGGCCCCATCGCCAAACGCCTCGTGGCGCACGCGCCCGAACGCACACTATGGGGCAGTAACTGGCCGCATGTTGGAGTTCCGAGAAGCGAATACCCAGATGACGCTGAACAGCTTGATGTTCTTTTAGCCTGGGCAAGCGAGCCTTTCCGGCAAAAAATATTGGTCGAAAACCCGGCCCGCCTTTATGGCTTTTAAGTGATTTATCACGGTGTGTGGTGTGATTGATATATTTTATTCAAGGAGAACAACATGCTTGAACGTCTTTTAGTGACCGGCGCGGCAGGTGGTTTAGGTAGCAGCTTGCGTCCCCATCTGGCAACGCTAGCCAAACGGGTAAGGCTTTCAGATATTGCAGATTTGGGCACCGCCGATGCGCATGAAGAAGTCGTGCAGGCTGATTTATCTGACCCCCAGGCAGTAAATGCATTGGTAGAAGGCTGCGATGGGATTATTCACTTAGGCGGTATGTCGGTAGAGAGCCCCTGGGAGGCCATTCTCAGCGCCAATATTATGGGCACCTACCATCTCTACGAGGCAGCCAGAAAGCAGGGCAAGCCCCGCATCGTGTTTGCCAGTTCGAACCATGCTATCGGCTTTTATCCACGCACCACGCGAATTGATACCGACGTCGCGCACCGGCCTGACTCTCTCTACGGCGTCTCCAAGTGTTTTGGCGAAGACCTGGCCAGCCTGTATTTCCACAAGTTCAATATTGAGACGCTAAGTGTACGCATTGGCTCATGTTTCCCTGAACCAGCCGACGCGCGAATGATGGCCACCTGGATGAGCGTCGAGGACTTTATGAGCTTGCTTGAACGCGCTTTTGTCGCGCCCAAGCTTGGCAATACAGTGATCTATGGTGCTTCCCATAACCGAGAGTCCTGGTGGGATAATGGTAAGGTCGCCTTTCTCGGTTGGGCGCCTAAGGACAGCTCCGAGCCCTGGCGTGACAAGATCAACCAACAGCCTGCTCAGGATCCGGATGATCCGGCGGTTGTGTATCAGGGCGGCAAGTTCGTCGCTGCTGGCCACCCTGATGATGCCTGAAAATAGCGGGAAACTAGGCTAGGAGTGGATATGCAAAAAATGGCGAAACTCTCGCTCGATGAGGCCTGGGCCTTGAGCGTCAGCCTTCTTGAGGGTCATGGGTTTGCGGCTGTTCACGCATAGGCGATTGCCCGCCGCGTGATGGCCGCACAGCGCGACGATTGCCACTCGCATGGTTTATACCGGCTTATCGAGCAAGGGGGCTCGCCTGCCGTCTCAGCGTCGTCACGAAGCAAGGCGTCGTAGCCAGCTTGAAGGCGTTGAAATTCCGGCTGAGCTACATGAAGCATTGACAAAGCTGCTTAACGCGGTGGCTCAATAGCCTCGCTGATAAAGAAAACGGCTAGGCTTACAGACGAACAGCCTTCAGCCAGCTCAACAACTTATCTACGTTATTGGCAGGGTACTAGGTACCGTGCGGATAATTTGGCAAAAGGGGATCATCATGTCGACGGACCTAGCAAGCTTTAACGTCCACAAAGTCGCCAAGCAGGGTAGTCTTTCTACCCATGTCGCCGACCAGCTTGAATCGCTGATTGTGCAGGGCGATATCCCGGTGGGTGAAAAGCTGCCCACCGAGAACCGCTTGTGCGACTCATTTGGCGTTAGCCGCACGGTCATTCGCGAGGCGATCACCCATTTGAAGTCGCTGGGGATGGTGGAAACCCGCCGTGGCGTAGGTACCACCGTACTGCGCGCAACTGCGATTGAGGCGCGCCCCGCCGAGCGTATCAACCCCACCACGGTGGCCGATATTCTCCACGTGTTGGAACTGCGCCTAGCCATGGAGCCCGCGGCGGCAGAGCTTGCCGCGCTGCGCTATGACGATAACGACGAGAAACGTCTGAAGCAGACCCATGTGGCTTTCATCGACGCCCACGCGGCGAAGTCCCAAGCGCGGGTGGAAGACTTTGAGTTTCACCATGCCATCGCCAAAGCCACCAAAAATCCCATCTTCGATACTTTTTACGAGCAGCTTAGCCAGAGCGTGATCCCCCGCGCCAAGCTGCTGAGTATCGATATTAATCCGCAGGCCGCGGAGCGCTATCTGGAGCGCGTTCACGAAGAGCATACCTTCATTCTTGAAGCGATCTTGTCTCGTGATCCTGACGCGGCCAAAGAAACCATGTTTCAGCACCTTAATCGGGCGCGAAACATGTACGCGCAATATCAGCCAACCGAAGGGAGTGAATGATGACACTGCAAGGCACATCGCTGATTGGACAGCAAGCAGTCAAAGGAAGCCGCGCGGTTATCCAAGCCGTGAACCCATCCACAGGCGAGACACTGCCCCCTGAATACACCGGTCTCGGTCAAACGGAGGTCGGCCAAGCCTGCGCGCTGGCAGAGGAAGCCTTCGATAGCTACCGTGAGACCACACTAGACGCTCGCGCTACCTTCCTTGAGACCATTGCCAGCGAGATCGAAGCGTTGGGTAGTGAATTGGTCGAACGTGCCATGGCGGAAACCGGCCTGCCTCAAGCCCGTATTGAGGGCGAGCGCGGCCGCACCTGCGGCCAGTTGCGCCTGTTTGCCTCCGTGGTACGCGCGGGTGAGTGGCTGGATGTTCGCATCGACCCGGCGCTGCCTGAGCGCCAACCAATGCCGCGTGCCGATCTACGTCAGCGCCATATCGGCCTGGGGCCGGTAGCGGTGTTCGGTGCCAGCAACTTCCCGTTGGCCTTCTCGGTTGCCGGTGGCGATACCGCCTCGGCGCTAGCGGCGGGTTGTCCGGTGATTGTCAAAGGCCACTCGGCGCATCCGGGCACATCCGAACTGGTCGGCCATGCCATTCAAAAAGCGGTGAAAGCCTGCCAACTCCCCGAAGGCGTCTTTTCGCTGCTGTTTGGCGCGGGCAATGAGATTGGCCAGGCGCTGGTGGCCGACCCGCGCATTCAGGCGGTCGGCTTTACCGGTTCGCGTAGCGGCGGAACCGCACTGATGAAAACCGCTCAAGCCCGCCCCCAGCCGATCCCCGTTTATGCTGAAATGAGCAGTATCAACCCGGTGTTCCTGCTCCCCGAAGCGCTTAAGGCACGAGGCAAAGCCCTGGGTGAAGCCTTTGTCGGCTCGCTAAACATGGGCGCGGGACAATTCTGCACCAACCCTGGGCTGGTGATCGCCGTTAAAGGCGCCTCGCTGGACGCCTTTATCGACGCCGCCCGCGATGCGGTAACGCAAAGCGGCGCGCAAACCATGCTGACACCAGGCATTCACCGTGCCTACCAGCAAGGCGTTGAGGCCTTAAGCGGCGAAGGCAAGGTGCGCGAAATCGCCCGTGGCCAAAGCGGCGGTGACTATCAGTGCCAAACCGGCTTGTTTGCCACCTCGGCGAGCGACTTCCTTGGTTCAGAAGCGCTTCAAGCGGAAGTATTCGGCGCTAGCTCGCTGGTGATCGAGTGCAACGATGCGGCAGAAATGAAGCAGGTGGCCGAACAGCTTGAGGGCCAACTGACCGTGACATTGCAGATGGACGATGCAGATATTGACGCGGCCAAAGCGCTGTTGCCTACCCTGGAGCGTAAGGCCGGGCGGATTCTCGCCAATGGCTGGCCAACGGGTGTGGAAGTATGCCATGCCATGGTGCACGGTGGTCCGTATCCGTCTACCTCTGACAGCCGCACTACCTCGGTGGGCAGTGCGGCGATTAAGCGCTTTTTGCGTCCGGTCTGCTATCAGTCGCTGCCAGCGGCGTTACTGCCGGAGGTACTACAGGAAGACAACCCGCTTAAGGTTAGCCGCCTGATGGACGGCAAACGCGAAGCCTAAGCGAGCCCATGGCGCTATCTAAAAGCGCCGTTAGATAAGCACTCAACTAAGCGGCCTGCGGGCCGCTTTTTATTGCTTTTTTGTTTAATAGGTCAGGTCATGACAATAAATGGCATCTTAATGCGAGTTTTTTTACCCGCTAAACTGTCACTGCGATAAAAGCCAGTCACGAAATTTCATTAAAGGAGAAAAATCCCGTTTTTCGGGTGGGTATAATAAATAATAACAACGGCTGCTATTGAGGCTGCTGACTAATGGAATCGTCAATCTTCCATCCTGGAGCTCTTCCTCTACCAAGCAACGCGCGACTAAGGCAATCCCAATACCTGCTGTCGCCGCCTGTATTAAATGGGTTGAGAACTCAAAGTGTGGCCCGAGACGCATGTAAGCGAGTGGTAAACGCTGAGCAGTAAACCATTGATGCCAAGCTTCTGACCTAACCGCAATCTGTAGCAACAAATGATGACTAACATCAATTGGTTGTTTAATAGGGTGTTTTGCAAGAAGGCTTGGGCTCGCGACGAGCACCATTTCTTCCTTGATTAATGAATGCGACACCAGCCCGGGCCAAGGCTCAGTGCCTACATTAATGGCAGCATCCATGCCTGATTCGGCAAGGTCGTACTCGCCTATGCGTGTGTGGATATGGAGCATGATGCCTGGATGATGTTGGTAAAACATCGCTAGGCGGGGTAGCAACCAGCGCGAACCAAACGTTGGCAGTATGGCAAGGTTGAGTGAACTCACTCCCTTTCGGAAAGCGCTTACGCGGGCCGTGGCCCCGTTAATACGCGCTAATGCGGAAGCAATGTCATGTGCATACATCGACCCAACGTCTGTTAGCTGGATGCTCTTGCCTTGACGTTCAAATAGCCTCACCTCCAGCTGGTTTTCAAGTGCTTGAATTTGGCGGCTAATAGCACTTTGGGTCAGGTTGAGCTCACTCGCAGCCCGGGTAAAGCTTTGGTGCCGAGCGGCGGCATCGAAGGCCAGTAGCATCGACATAGAAGGAGAGAGTCGATGTATATTCATTCGGAAACCTCATGAATAGGCTGAATAATGGTTGATTGTTGGAGGGTGGGGTGCTCTTTAAAATGACGTCACATCATTTAAGCATGTCTGGGTGAAATAATGGCGTCTTCAGCTCCAACAAGTAAAAAAGTAGCTCCTTGGCCCTCTTTTCTGGCCTCTAGGCGATTATCGCGTATTTATTGCCTTGATGATTTTGAGCCAGCCGCTAGACGACATTTGCCGCGGCCAATTTTCGGCTATATCCCTGAATTCAACTAATAAGTGCAGCACCCGCGGTTTCTAGCGCTCCTGAATATTCTCCTAAGAACACCTGGGCTGGGGTTCGGTATCCCAGCCGCTTTCTGGGTCTATCGTTCAGCTTGTGAACAACGCGTCGCAGCTCTACATTAGTCACCTTCCGGAAGTCTGTACCTTTCGGAAAATACTGCCTGATCAGGCCGTTGGTGTTCTCGTTTGTCCCACGTTGGCCTGAGCAGTAAGGATCACAGAAATACACGGAGGCGCTAACCGCTTTTGCGACCGTCTCGTGGTCTGCAAACTCCGAGCCATTGTCTAGCGTGATCGTCTTCACCGCGCCCCGACGAGGCTTAAGTAACCGAACCATGGCTTTCTGCGTTAGTTCTGCCGTTACCTTTGGAAGACGTGCCGCCAACAAGTAGCCACTTCGTCGCTCTACCAACGTCACTATCCCCGCTTGCTTGTGCCCATAAAGCACCGTGTCGCCTTCCCAGTGACCGATGGTGAGGCGTCTTTCGATAGCAGGCGGCCGATGCTCTATCCCCACACGCTTAGGAATCTTGCCTAGTCCTGCGCTTTTGGCATTGGCACGATGTTTACTGCGACGCTTGGGCTGGCGGAGGTGTCGCCACAAATCGCCACCCTTGGCCTTATCGTCCCAGATCAACGAATAGACCCATTGATGACTCACCCCTATACCCGTCAACGGCGCCATAAAACCGCTAATCTGCTCTGGACTCCATTCTTCCCTAAGCCTGTCAGCTACGGCATTGATCAGGCTAGGGAGTCGCTTTGTCCACTTCCAAGCAGAGCGGCGTCTCTGATCGCTGTAACGCTGCGCTTTTGCGGGTTCATATCCCTTGGCACCTGAATTACGTCTCAGCTCACGGCTCACGGTACTGCTGTGAATGCCAAGCTGTTGAGCAATCTGACGTTGGCTCACCCCTACATCCCTGTGGGCAAAAATTTGATATCGTTGTGCCTGGGTCAGTTGTCGGTATCCCATACTCTGCTTCACTTTGGTCGGTAAGGCGGAGAGGGTACCGCTGCTGGCCCTCCTGCCTCTACCGTATGATCCAAAGTGCTGCAGTTATTCTATGAATTCAGGTCTCAGGCGCGGCTGAAACAGAAGCTTCTTACCGCGATAATCGAGCCGTTTTCGAAGAATATGGATTTATGCACCGCGTATTACGCGACGTAAGCAAGCGCGAGACATCAGTCACATTATTCGGAAAAACGTATTCAGCACCTTTTGGTATTGCGCCAATGGGCATTTCATCCTTGTCCGGTTATCGAGGTGATCTCGCCCAGGCTCAAGCGGCTGAGCAAGCGGGCATACCGATGATCTTAAGTGGGTCATCTTTAATTCGCCTGGAGGAAGTCGTAGAAGCCGCGCCTGATACATGGTTTCAAGCTTATTTGCCTGCCGAGGTGAGTGACATCAATCGTTTGGTTGATCGAGTCGCTCAGGCGGGCGTAAAAACATTAGTCATCACCGTAGACTCGGCGGTAGTGCCTAATCGTGAGAATAATCTTCGCACCGGCTTTAAAACGCCACTTAAACCGAATCTAAAACTCTTTTGGGATGGTGTGACACACCCGAGCTGGAGCCTAGGCACTTTTTTACGCACGTTGGCGTGTCACGGCATGCCCTACTTTGAAAACAATGCCGCCGAGCGTGGGTCCGCGATCTTATCCCGCAGTGCGGTACGTGACTTTTCTGGCCGAGAACACCTAAATTGGGAAACGTTGCGGAGTATCAGACGTCGATGGCAAGGGCAACTGGTAATTAAAGGGTTGCTGCACCCCGAAGATGTTGCCCTGGCAAGGGATCTTGGTGCGGATGGCGTCATCCTCTCAAATCATGGGGGACGTCAGTTGGATGGGGCTATTTCGCCGATGCGTGCACTCCCAAAGGCCATGGAAGTCTCAGGCGATATGAGCGTGATGGTCGATAGTGGTTTTAGACGGGCGACGGACGTCATCAAGGCACTGGCACTTGGCGCCAAGTTTGTATTTATTGGACGACCCTTCAATTATGCGGCCTCGGTAGGCGGTGAAGCTGGGGTACAGCATGCCATCGGATTATTAATGTCCGAATTACGGGCGGACATGGGAATGCTAGGCATTAATCAATTGCATGAGCTACATCCTTCAATGCTGGTGCATCTGACTCGGCCAACGTCTGATAATTAGTACCTGCCTGTGGCGAGTTTGGTCGCTGTAACATAGAGCCCGGTTACTTTGATCACTGCCGTATTGCGTTATGGGGATTTGCCACGCAAGCTGCGGTGAACGTGCCCTTCAAGGAGACCCCAATGCAGCTCTACCTGAACGCGACGTCGCCCTACGCCCGTGTAGCTAGGATTTGCCTGTATGAAAAGCAGTTGATCGAGCGCACCGAACTTTGCTGGTGCGACCCCTGGGCGTCGGATAGCGATCTGTTACAAATTACCCCGCTTAGCCGTATCCCCACGCTGGTGACCGATGAGGGCGAGGTGCTCACCGAGTCGCTGCTAATAGCGCTTTACCTAGACGCCCAAGGCGAGGGTGAATCTCTGCTGCCGCAAGCGGCTCTCGCGGAAACCCTGGCGTTCGCCGGGCTAGGACACGGCTTAATGGAGGCGGCGTTCAACGTGGTCATTGGCCGCAAGCACGGCGGCCATGAAGTCGATACAACGCTATTGGGCAGCCGTCGCTTAAAAGCCATTGAGCGCACGTTGGTCACCCTGAATGCGCACCCCAGCGTGCTGGCGGGTAATGCCGAGCGCACCCTGGGGGCGATTGTGGTGGCTGTGGCGCTGGCTTACATTAGCTTTCGCTTACCGGCCTTTGATTGGCAAAACCGCTTTCCGACGCTGCATGCCTGGCAGAGCCAGGTAGTGGAGAGCGAAAGCTTTGCGCTCACGGCGTTTGAATAGCTCGAATTAGTGGCAGCGCTGGTAAATCAAATCCCACACCCCGTGACCGAGCTTTTCGCCGCGCGCTTCAAACTTGGTGAGCGGTCGAAACTCCGGGCGCGGCACATAAGGTGCCGTGTCAGCGCTGGCGGTATTCTCATAGCCGGGGGCGGCGTCCATCACCTCGGCCATCCACTCGGCATAAGCCTCCCAGTCGGTGGCCATGTGCAGGGTGCCGCCAGGCTTTAGGCGCGTGCGGATAAGCTCGACAAAGGCCGGCTGCACGATGCGCCGTTTATGGTGTTTTTTCTTCGGCCAGGGGTCGGGGAAAAACAGCTGTAGCGTGGTCAGCGAGCCCTCTGGCAGGCACTGTTCGAGCACCGCCAGGGCATCTTCACGGTAGACGCGCAGGTTGTTGAGGCCGCGCTTATCCGCTTCATCCAGCAGCTTGCCCACGCCTGGGGCGTGTACTTCAATGCCGATAAAGTCGGTTTCCGGGTGGGTTTCTGCCTGCTCAATCAGCGAATTACCCATGCCAAAGCCAATTTCCACCACGCGGTGCGCTTGGCGGCCAAAGAGCGCGTCTAAGTCCTGGCGGCCGTCGGCAAGGGTAAGACCAAAACGTGGCCAAACGTCTTCTAATCCACGGTTTTGAGCCTGGGTCATACGACCAGCGCGGATAACGTAGCTTTTAATACCGCGGCGGTGCAGCGGTGCATCCGCGCCTTCCGGACCGGTGGTGGGAGCACCGCTATTATGTGATTCCGTCATGGTGTCTCGACAATCAGTTAACCGTTAATACGGCCAGCAAAAGGGGTAGAGGGGTCGGCCGATTGGCGGCGCGGCATGCGGCCCGCCAAGAAGGCATCGCGGCCGGCTTCCACCGCAAGCTTCATGGCGTTGGCCATGCGCAACGGGTCACGGGCATGGGCAATCGCGCTGTTCAGTAATACGCCGTCGCAGCCCAGCTCCATCGCCATGGCCGCGTCTGAGGCGGTACCAATGCCGGCATCTACCAGCACCGGCACGCGGCTTTGTTCAACGATCAAGCTGACGTTGTGCGGGTTTTGAATACCGTGGCCTGAACCAATCAGCGAGCCCAGCGGCATGATGGCGCAGCAACCCATGGCTTCCAGCTCGCGTGCCACAATGGGGTCGTCGCTGGTGTAGACCATGACGTCAAAGCCGTCAGCGAGCAGCGTTTCGGCGGCCTTGAGCGTTTCGACCACATTGGGGTAGAGCGTGGCTTCGTCACCCAGTACTTCCAGCTTGACCAGATTATGGCCGTCAAGCAGCTCGCGGGCCAACCGGCAGGTGCGAACGGCGTCTTTGGCGGTGTAGCAGCCTGCGGTGTTGGGCAGCAGGGTATAGCGCTTGGGCGAGACCACATCCAACAGGTTGGGCGCCTCTGCATCCTGGCCCAGGTTGGTGCGGCGCACCGCAAAGGTGACGATCTCAGCGCCGCTTTGGGCAATGGCTGCGCCGGTTTCGTCGAAGTCTTTGTACTTGCCGGTGCCGACCAGCAGGCGAGAGCTGAAGTCGCGTCCGGCGATGGTGAACGGGGTGTCGGTTAGCTGGGTCATGGTATTTCCTCTATCCGCCGCCAATGGCGTGGACGACTTCTATTTGATCGCCATCGGCCAAACGGGTGTCGGCAAGCTGGCTTTTGGGCACAATTTCTTCGTTGATTTCCACGGCGATACGGCGCCCGCTTAGGCCTAGTTGTTCCACTAGGTCAGCGGCCGTCGCACCCGCAAGAAGGGAGTGCGGGTCACCGTTGAGCGTGAGCTGTATCAACTCATTAGGGGTAGACATAAACTGGGCGCGTCCCATTGTGTGCAACAAAACGTGTGGGCTAAACGTCCTCTATTGTAGCGGTTTCGAGCCGCTCAAGGTATGTGGCAAGGTTAAACAGTGCAGCAAAATTGCCCAGAAAGTGCAGAAAGGAGACAGACGTGCAGCAGGCAGATAAAGCGTGGTGGTGTGGCGTCGCCATTTCGGGTGCGCTAATGGTCATGTTGGGCGCTTACGCCGCCCACGGCCTGGAGGCGCGTGCCGGGGCCGAAATGGTCAGCGCGGTAGAAACCGGCGTACGCTACCAAGCGTGGCATACGCTGGCCATGCTGGCGGTGTTGGTATGGCGTGGAAGTACCCCAATAGCTGGCCAGCGTTGGGTACTGGCGTTTTGGGCGCTGGGCATCGCGGCCTTTTCAGGCTCGCTGTACCTGATGGCGTTGGCGGGGCTGAACCTGGGTATCGTTACCCCCATAGGTGGGCTTTTGCTAATGATCGGCTGGCTGGCATTGGGGGTGGTGGCGATGCTCGCTCACCTACCCACTAACCATTAAACCTTTAGCACACTCACCCCATAATCCAAAGGGTTGACGATGCCCTCAAGCTTGCCAATCTGCGATATGTCGTCTTGGGTGATAACGCTATGGATGTTGGTGTCAGGAAAGCGTAAGTTTTTGACGACGTTAACCTGACTTGGCATGCCTTTGCTGTTGATATCCATGACCCAGGCAAGAAAGCCGCCCGAGAACTTGGCTAAGCTACCAATGGGGTACAAGCCATATACTTGGATGTACTCCACTAACACTGTCTTGTCGTAGGCCGTCCCGGTCTCATTAATCCTGCGGTAGGCGTCAATCGGTGGGCGTGGAGGTACCCCGTTTCGCGCGTGAAGGAGTTTGTTAATCGCCTTGATCAAAGAGACTAGACGAACGACCTCCGACAGTTCTTCACCACGCTTGCCTGCCGGATAGCCCGAGCCATCCAGGCGTTCGTTGGCATTCTCAATCACGTCTCGGCACGTGGGGCTGGGCTCCCAGCCTAGCTCACTCAGCTTACTGCGTAATGTTGCCACATGGCCGCTAAGGATGTCCTTTTGGGCGGGGCTCATATTGATCTTGAGTGATGGAAGGTCCGCGCTGATCAGCATTGGCTTGCCCATGGTGTGTAATAAGGCCCCCAGAACAGCCTCACGCACCTTAGCGTCATGCGGGTCGCGGGTTAACATGATGTCAGTCAGCTGTCCGGCGACTTGCACGGCGTGTCTTACCCAGTCTGGCTCATTGCGTAAAAACGCCAGGGCATAGAGAAATGTTTTACGATCCTGCTGTACAAGGTAACGCAGGGTATCAACGCAATCGTAAAAAATATCGGCCGGAAACAGTTGGCGAGTCTTCATGTACATCAGCCCCACTTGCAGCTGATGTGATATGTCCATCACACCTCGTTCCATGGGGGTTTGGCGAGCGCGTTTATCACGTTCCTGGGCTTCTCGTTGCTGGATTTTCTTCTCCTTGGTACCAGGAATAAACAGGGGGGAGTGATAAACCATTTTGTCATTCGTTCCGGTACGGTAGGCGGCCTCTCGTTCTGACTCATTCACGTAGTGGTACAGCATTTCAGCCTGAGATGTCGAAAGATTGTAAAAATGAATACCGACCGCCGCATAGCCATGATTACCGAAAGGACGTATATGGCGGATTTTGCCTTCGGCAAAAAAAATATCACCGTTGGGAAACTCCAGCGTCACCCCGGGAATTACCTGATCGACATCAATGGCGACACTTTCCGCTAGATCAATGTCGACCATGCAACCGCCGATAGACAGGTTACGTAGCCTGCCCGGCACAGTGAGCTCATGTGGATAAACCTCGATACCGACACGGGTCTGCATACCCAAAATGAACGGGATACGAACAGAACCTCGGTTCTCTTTGACGAAAACCGAATCCGGCAACTGGCACTCCAAGCGATACAAGGTACTGTCTGCTTTGAGCAGTTTGACGGCGACATTGCTCAAGCTGTAGGTCTCGCGTTCAATCGCGTGATGTCCTTTCCTGAATTCAACTAATAAGTGCAGCACCCGCGGTTTCTAGCGCTCCTGAATATTCTCCTAAGAACACCTGGGCTGGGGTTCGGTATCCCAGCCGCTTTCTGGGTCTATCGTTCAGCTTGTGAACAACGCGTCGCAGCTCTACATTAGTCACCTTCCGGAAGTCTGTACCTTTCGGAAAATACTGCCTGATCAGGCCGTTGGTGTTCTCGTTTGTCCCACGTTGGCCTGAGCAGTAAGGATCACAGAAATACACGGAGGCGCTAACCGCTTTTGCGACCGTCTCGTGGTCTGCAAACTCCGAGCCATTGTCTAGCGTGATCGTCTTCACCGCGCCCCGACGAGGCTTAAGTAACCGAACCATGGCTTTCTGCGTTAGTTCTGCCGTTACCTTTGGAAGACGTGCCGCCAACAAGTAGCCACTTCGTCGCTCTACCAACGTCACTATCCCCGCTTGCTTGTGCCCATAAAGCACCGTGTCGCCTTCCCAGTGACCGATGGTGAGGCGTCTTTCGATAGCAGGCGGCCGATGCTCTATCCCCACACGCTTAGGAATCTTGCCTAGTCCTGCGCTTTTGGCATTGGCACGATGTTTACTGCGACGCTTGGGCTGGCGGAGGTGTCGCCACAAATCGCCACCCTTGGCCTTATCGTCCCAGATCAACGAATAGACCCATTGATGACTCACCCCTATACCCGTCAACGGCGCCATAAAACCGCTAATCTGCTCTGGACTCCATTCTTCCCTAAGCCTGTCAGCTACGGCATTGATCAGGCTAGGGAGTCGCTTTGTCCACTTCCAAGCAGAGCGGCGTCTCTGATCGCTGTAACGCTGCGCTTTTGCGGGTTCATATCCCTTGGCACCTGAATTACGTCTCAGCTCACGGCTCACGGTACTGCTGTGAATGCCAAGCTGTTGAGCAATCTGACGTTGGCTCACCCCTACATCCCTGTGGGCAAAAATTTGATATCGTTGTGCCTGGGTCAGTTGTCGGTATCCCATACTCTGCTTCACTTTGGTCGGTAAGGCGGAGAGGGTACCGCTGCTGGCCCTCCTGCCTCTACCGTATGATCCAAAGTGCTGCAGTTATTCTATGAATTCAGGTTCAGCGCCTCCAAGTCAAAGCTTAGGCTGTCGCAGGTTAAGTAGCGCTCGATATCCGCTCCGGCGTATTCCACTTCCAGCACCATGCGGCCGTTACCCAGGTTCAGCTCAATCACCTCGGCCTTCAGGGCATAGGGCATATTCCTGGAATAAATAGATAGCTCGTGGGTATGCTGAAGCAGTGAGCGAATCACGCTTGCTGAGGGGTTTTCATGCAGGGTAGGAACCGTCATTAAAAAAGCCTCAGTTATTAATTATTATTTGCCTACTTTAAGATATAGGTCTTTTTCTTTAATAGGAAAGACTATATAGACTTTAAGTAGCAGGGCAATCACTCCCACTGTAAATTTTTGTCCCTCAGATACAATGGAGTTCCAAGGGAGGGGGGCTCGTCAATATGAAACCTGCGGTATCCATAGGATCATCTCTATGGCAACGGCGTACGCTGCCGGGCGGAGCATAACCTAATTAACAGCCGCTTTAGTTTAAATATCGTTTATTAATTTATATTAATATAAAAGAAAAGGTGCTAAATATTTAGACTTTAGTCTTAATGTGCCTGCTATGAATACCATACCAAACCGGCATAGGGTATGCAGCGTCGCCTGCTCACAGTTAAATATGTCTGACGCTCTGGCCAGCTTTCGGACATTTATAACTGTAATGGTAAGAAACGATGCCTTATGTTCACGATACGTTGACACGACTGGCAAAGAGTAGCCCGGCACAGTCCGAGTTTTATCAAGCCACGGAAGAAGTGCTTGAGTGCCTTAGGCCCCTGTTTGAACGCGACCCACATTATCATCAGCACAGCATTATTGAGCGGATTGTCGAGCCTGAGCGCCAGGTGATGTTTCGTGTTAGCTGGCTGGATGATAATGGCGGTGTGCAGGTCAATAAGGGGTATCGCGTGCAGTTTAATTCCGCGCTTGGCCCCTACAAGGGAGGCCTGCGCTTTCACCCCAGTGTCACCTCGGGAACTATTAAGTTTCTGGGTTTTGAGCAAATCTTCAAAAATTCCCTAACGGGGTTGCCAATTGGTGGCGGTAAAGGCGGTGCCGACTTTGACCCGAAAGGTAAATCGGACAACGAGATTATGCGCTTTTGTCAGGCGTTTATGAGCGAGCTTTATCGTCACATTGGGCCGCATACGGATGTGCCAGCAGGCGACATCGGCGTGGGCGCGCGTGAAATTGGCTACTTGTTTGGTCAATACAAACGGTTAACGGGCCGTTACGAAGGGGTGCTTACCGGTAAAGGCCTGAACTGGGGCGGTTCGTTAGGGCGTAAGGAAGCCACCGGCTACGGCGCGGTATATTTCGCTCAAAATATGCTGGCAGCCCGGGGAGAGGATCTGCGCGATAAAACCTGTTTGGTGTCTGGCGCGGGCAATGTCGCCATTTATACGATTGAAAAGCTCTATGAGCTTGGGGCAACGCCCATTGCTTGCAGCGATTCGCGCGGCACTCTTCACGACCCCTGCGGCATCGAGCTGGATTTGCTAAAAAGGCTGAAAGAAGTGCAGCGCTGCTCACTGGAGCGTTACCTCAACGAGCGCCCCAAGGCGCGCTATATACCAGCAAGCGATTACCCAGAGGGAGGTCATGCGGTGTGGCAGATTCCTGCCGATGCAGCCTTCCCATGTGCGACGCAAAACGAACTCACACTGCGGGATGCCGAAACGTTGCTAGCTAACGGCATACGTTATGTAAGTGAGGGCGCAAACATGCCTTCCACCAAAGAAGCCGTCGACGTCTTTCAAAAGGCCAAAATTGCCTATGGGCCAGGTAAAGCCGCAAATGCTGGCGGTGTGGCTACCAGCCAACTGGAGATGGCGCAAAATAGCAGCATGGAGGCATGGCCGCTGGAAAAGGTTGATCAAAAACTCAAAAGCATCATGGCGGATATCCATCAAAAATGCGCAGAAACAGCCGCCGAGTTTGGCGAGCCCGATAACTTGGTATTAGGCGCTAATATTGCCGGATTCAGGAAAGTAGCCGATACCATGATAGAGCAGGGGGTTACCTGAGCAATTAGCAAAGCGAGTTTTGGCAGCGCTGAGTTCAGAATGGCAATAATGCGTTCCAATTAGTACTGGTGAGCAGTCCTTCCTGGTATGGAAGGGCTGTTTTTGTTGAGGGATTTTCTGAGTTTTAAATTGAATGTTATTTCATGCATTAAAGGAGAGTTAGCATGGCGTCACGGCCGCCCATTATCATCAACCGTTTAGATGCTGAGCGACTTCAGCGTCTTATAGATACGGCCTCAGACAATGATGCCATGGTGGCAACGCTGCTTGAAGAAGAGTTAATGCGTGGCGAAGTGCTTGATCCCGAAGATATCCCCGATAATGTGATCAGCATGAACAGCCAAGTGCGGTTTACCGACCTCACGCATAAACGCCAAATGATTCGCACCCTGGTTTACCCGCACTCTCTGCCAAGCGTGCCCGACGGTATTTCGGTAATGGCCCCCATCGGAGCCGCATTAATCGGCTTAACCATAGGCGATGTGATTGAGTGGCCATTGCCCAATAACACCGTGGTTCGCCTGCGGGCAGATGCGATTTTTTGGCAACCCGAGCGGGAAAAGCAATTTCATCGCTAGCCGGGCTGGCCTTGACCCTAGCGCCCCCTTGGAGCAGATAGTCTACATGCCACAGCCATCCAATATGCCTGCACTATGAAATATAGCGGGATGGGCACTTAAGGTTAACTAGGGTCAGATGGTGGCATGTTTAAAAGTGTGAAAAGGGCGCGCTTGTAGTTGACTGCCACTAGGTCAAGCCTTACTCACGCGATCAACATGCGCAGCGGCATCCATAGGCCCATCGCCACCATCACCAGGTTTTCGGTCAGCGATACAAAGCCTAGCGGTACGTTGCTGTTGCCGCCCACGCAGGCGCATTTGAGTTCGCGCTTGTCGATGTATACCGCTTTAAACACGGATGCCGCGCCTACAGTACCTACGAACAGTGCCAACGGTGCGGCGAGCCAAATAAACGCTCCGGCAAGCATCAGCAGACCCGCGAGTGTTTCGGCGTAGGGATACAGGTAGCTGTAGGGGACGTAGCGCTGGGCAAGCAAATCGTAGTTGAGAAACATATTGCTGAAGCTTTCCACGTCTTGCAGCTTTTGCAGACCCAGCAGGACCATCGCTGTGGCAACGGCGTACTCGGGCATACGCGCTGTGAATAGCGCGCCCTGGGCGGCCCAACTAATCGCAAAGCCAATCAGCAGCGCAGTAGCGAAAATCGCCAGTACCGGGCGGTAGGTCGTGCCCTTGGTGTTAGGCACGCTCATCCCCAGGTGCTTACGCAACGCCTCATAACCGCCGATGCGTTCATTGCCGATATATACCTGGGGCGTGGTGTCAACGTTCTCCTGGGCTTTGAAGGCGTCGATTTCATCACGTGAAGTTAGGGTGTGGTCATCCACCTCAAAGCCTTTGCGCTTAAGTAAATCAACGGTCTTTAAGCCAAACGGGCACAAATGTTCGGCGGTTTTCATCCGGTAAACCCGGGCGGTATTGTGCGTGGTCGATGCCATGGTCAGCCTCCTTGTTACAGATCACCACTTTCCCCAACTACTAACGTAGAACCCGGTGCTGCCTTTAGGTCAAGTAGTGGGACAAGACTGCACCTCAATGGTGATGTGAGCCAGAGAGCTGCAGCGAGCCTGAATTTGCCGTTTGTAAGCTGCGGGTGATTCAGGAGTGTGTGCTACCAAGGAAATGATGGCAGCATACAGGTTGGGGCCAATCGACCAGATATGCAGGTCGCTGATGCGTATGTCATTGTTCTCAATTGCTTGCCTAACCTCCACTTCCAGTTCGCTGCGCTGTTGATCCAGCAACACCTGGGATGTGTCTTTTATTAGCTGCCACGCCCAGCGCGTGATGAGTATCGCGCCTACGATGCCCATGGCGGGATCCAGCCACTGCCAGCCTGCGTACTTACCTGCCAGCAGTGCGGCAATCGCCAGTAGCGATGTCAGCGCATCGGCCAGCACGTGTAAGTAGGCGGACCGACGGTTGTGGTCGTGGTGTTCATGTGTATGGCCATGGTCATGTCCATGATCGCTGCCAAGTATCCAGGCCGAAATGCCGTTGACCAAGAGGCCGATAATCGCCACAAAAATGGCCCCGTTAAAGGAAATCGCTACGGGATTAATAAAGCGATCAATGCTCTCGATGATCATATAAAGGGCAAATACGGCCAGGAGAATTGCGCCTGTAAAGCCGCCCAGCGCATTCACCTTGCCGGTGCCGAAAGAGAAATTTTTATTGCCCGCGTTGCGCCGTGCATAGCGGTAAGCAAAAACCGCGATGCCCAACGCTACCGCGTGAGAGCCCATATGTAGCCCATCGGCCAGCAGGGCCATGGAACCGTAAACGATGCCTGCCAGGATTTCCCATACCATCATGGTCAGCGTCAGGCCTACGACGATAAGCGTGCGTGATTCGCCGGGCTGTTTTTCATCCTGGCCGAACACGTGGTCGTGCTGCCATGCTTCAATACGGTGCTGGTGCATTGCAGGTCCCTCTTGTTGCAGTGTCGTTATGCTCAGCCAGTCGCATGCACTCTTGCTGCTGGGGCCGGGGCTGCAGGGTAGAGCTCAGGAGATTATAGATAGCGGGCTATCGCCTTGAAATCCTTAACGTGCTCGCGCTGATTTGCCGTCAAAGGGCCTATCGCCTCTTCCATGCAGTGGTCGATATGGTCCTGTACCAAGGTCTTTTTGGCTTGCTGGATAGCCTTTTCTACGGCATGTAACTGCTGGGCAATATCCAGGCAGGCGCGTCCGTCTTCGATCATGCTGACCACGCTTTGCAGATGCCCTCGCGCGCGATTCAGGCGCTTGATTATGTCTGGGTGCGTCTGGTGCCTCTGTGTTGTCATGTTTTCCTCTTGTTTGTTCCCATCCCCTGGGAGGGGATGTTAGGCTTTCTACCGTGCTATTGCCAGTGATAGCCCATTGATGGCAGTGGTGGTAAATGCGGCTAGGGATGCGGGTCGGTTTTCGTTTTAAAGTGGGTTGTTTCTATGCTCTGTCATGTAAGACATCGCCTTGGTTGCCTGGTATTGCTGCTACTTGTATTGCAGGGGCTGGTCATGTCGAGTATTGGAGAAACCCTGGCCCATGGGCCGGAAACCGCCGCTGAAGCTAGCCATGCGAACGGTGCTATTAGTCACCAACCCAGCAGTCACCATACAAAGGGGCACGAGCAGTCAGCAGAGTACAGCCCGCTTCATTTTGATGGCGGTAGCCACTTCCACGAATTGGCAGATCGCCTGACCATGAGCACGTTGCCCGAGCCGATAATTGCCGACTCCCTTCAGCTAAGCGAGCGGGGTGGCTCCCCGTTGCGCCGTATGTTCCGCCTGGAACGCCCTCCACGTTTATCAATCGCGGTATGACGTCGGTTGTCCGTCGGACAACCATGATTGAGTAAAAATGTTCGGAGGTTATATGTTGCCATCTATAGGGGGTGGGGCGTTTGATGTGCCTAGAAAGAGGCGTCAGAGCTGTCTGCCTGTCATAACGTTGTTGGTGGTGCTATTAAGCGCCAGTGGTGATGCCCTGGCCCATGCGGTCGCCGAAGGCGACAAGGGGTATATCCAGGAGATATACGGCGTTCACCTGATGCCATTTATGTACCTCGGTGCCAAACACATGGTGACGGGCTACGACCATCTGCTGTTTCTGCTAGGGGTGGTCTTTTTCCTCTACCGCATGCAGCACATTGCCATTTACGTCAGCCTTTTTGCTATTGGCCATTCCACCACCATGCTGCTGGGGGTGTACTTCGATATCGGCATCAACAGTTATCTCATCGATGCCGTTATCGGGCTCTCGGTGGTGTACAAAGCGCTGGATAACCTGGGTGCCTACCAGCGGTGGTTTGGCTTTCAGCCCAACACCAAATGGGCAACGCTGATATTTGGATTTTTCCACGGTTTGGGGCTGTCGACCAAAATCATCGAGTACGAGATTGCTCCCAACGGCCTGCTGCTTAACCTGTTGGCCTTCAACGTGGGGGTGGAAATCGGCCAATTGCTGGCCCTTAGCGCCATCCTTATCGTCATGGGATTCTGGCGACGCACGGATGGGTTCCTGCGCCACGCTTACACCGCCAACGTGGCCATGATGAGTGCTGGTTTCATGTTGGTGGGCTATCAATTGACCGGCCTGATGGTTTCCTAAGTCACGGAGTTTTTACATGTATAACACCGATATGCCTGGCCGCGCTGAGCTGCCTTCCACGGCCAAGTTGCTGCGCTCTACCGTGCTCGCTGCTGTTATTGCGGGTGCTTTACTGGTCACCGTTGTGTTGCCCTCGGAATATGCGATTGATCCCACCGGGGCAGGCCGTCTGTTGGGGCTGACCCAAATGGGCGAGATTAAGAATCAACTTGCGGAGGAAGCCGAGCGGGACCAGGCCAACGCCAATTCGACGCAAGCCCCCGAACAAACCTCCCAGCCTGCTGAGATACGCATCGTCACTGAGACCGAGGAAAACACCGAACCCGCTACTGAGCAGGCGGCGTCAGCATCTACCGCTGATGACAAGCCGCAAGAGGTTCAGCCTGAAGCGAGCGACGACTTGGTTGATGCTTCATCTGCTGATGAGTCGTCAACGGAAAGCGAAGCATCGTCTGAGCCGACGTGGCATGAAGAGGAAAGCTTTACGTTGGCTCCCGGCGAGGGCACCGAGTACAAGTTGACGATGGATGAGGGCGCTATCGCGACGTTTGCCTGGTCATCAGAGGGTGGACCGGTCAATTTTGATACCCACGGCGATGGCGGTGGTAACTCCATCAGCTACGAAAAAGGGCGTGGTGTCCCTGAGGATGAGGGGGAGCTGGAAGCCGCCTTTACAGGTAACCATGGCTGGTTTTTCCGCAATCGTAATGATCAGGAGGTAACCGTTACGCTACGTGTCAACGGCGATTACGGTGAACTGAAGCGTATGATGTAGGCCGCTGTCCATTAATAAATGTGGTTGTATATTTTTACGATATATAAGTTTTAGCAATCTTTTTCAGCGTATAGCGCCTTTGAAAAAGCATCTGATGGGACAGGATGGCCAAACAGGAACCCCTGGTAAATACGGCACCCCAGGTCGGCAAGTACCATGCGCTGGTCTTCGGTTTCCACGCCTTCGGCAATGACACCCAGCCCCAGGCTCTCGGCGAGCGCCACGATGGTGGCCGCTATCGGAGTGGCCTGCATGTCCCGGGTTAAATCCCGGACGAAGGTAATATCGATTTTCAGCGTATCCAGCGGTAACAGCTTGAGGTAGGCAAGGGAGGAATAGCCGGTGCCGAAATCATCCAGCGCAAAGCTGACGCCTCTTTGCTGCAGCTGTTGCATTTTGTGGATGGTGCCATCGGGGTCGCTCAGCAGCAGCGATTCGGTAAGCTCCAGCGTCAATCGCTCAGCGGGCGCATCATACTGCTTGATGACCGCCAGCACCTGGTCGGCAAAATCGGGCTGCTGAAACTGGCGAATACTGACGTTCAACGACAGTTTTAAATGGCGAAAGGCGGGTTGATGGCGCCACTCCCCCAGCAGGCGGCAGCCCTCCTTCAATACCCAATCCCCGAGTGGCAGAATAAGCCCCGTTTCTTCGGCCACGGGAATAAAGCGGCCGGGTGAAATCATGCCGCGTTCCGGGTGCTGCCAGCGTACAAGCGCCTCGGCGCCGATCACCTGCCGATGGAGGTCTACCTGCGGCTGCAGGTAGAGGCACAGTTCGTCGTGGTCAATGGCGTATTTCAGCTCGCGCTCAAGGGTCAGGCGCTCTTCCAGTTCATCTTCTTGCGCCTGCTGAAAGAACTGGGGCTTTCCATCCCGCTGGCGCTTGGCTTCCAGCAGTGCCAGGCCCGCCCGCTTGAACAGCTGGGCGGCCGGTGCGCTTTCCTGAGAGCGGAAAACGAGCATCCCCACGTTGAGTCGGCAGGGATAGGTGTGGCCCTGAAGTAGATAGTCAGCCGTCAGCGCGGTGATGATCGCGTTGATGCGCTGCTGCGTTTCGCGCTCGCCACCGGCGCAGTCGCGGGCGGCAAGCTCGCCTACCAGCGCGAATTCGTTGCCATCCAGGCGTGCTACGTATAGTCCGGCTCCCGACCATTGGTGCAGTCGCCTGCCCAACTGACGCAGCAGTTCGTCGCCAATGTCCTGGCCCAGACTGTCATTGAGTACCTTGAAGCGGTCAATATCGAGCAGCGCCAGAAAGGCATGCGCGTCGGGTGAGGCGGGATGTTGGGCGAACGCGGCTAAGTGTTCCTGCAGCGCCCGGCGGTTGGGGAGCTCCGTGAGCATGTCGTGGTAGGCGAGGTAGCCAATGCGCTGCTGGTCGCGCTGCTCTTTTGAGCGGTCGCTTAAGAGCGCGACATAATCGCGGTCGTCGCTATTCGCATAGGTGACCCGGCTGACGTTCAGCCACGCCGGGAACCCGGTACCGTCCGCCCGCAGGGCAGTGATCATCCCACCCCACTGGCCTTTTTCATCCAATGCCTCGCGGATGTGCTGACTCAGCGTCTGGCTATTCTCGGCGTAGGCAAGCTTTGATACGGACAGCCCCATCAATTGATCCGAACGCAGCCCTACCTGGCGTTCAAACGCCGCGTTGCATAGGCGAATACGGGCCTGCTCGTCCAGCAGGATCACGCAATCCTGAAGCGAGGAGACGACTTCCAGTAGTCTGGTGTGGGTCATGTGTTCATGGCGTTCGCTGGCCTGAAGCCGCCGTTGCACGCGGGTCGCTATCAAGGTGAGTAGGGCGGTCATTACCGCCACACCGCTGATCAGGTAGATAAGCCAGTGAGAGGCGGGTGATGAAGACGGGGTGTTGGCGGCCTCCGGCAAGGGTAAAAACCAGGCGGCCTGCATGGCGACATAATGCATGCCGCATACCGCAATGGAAACGCACAGGGCGGCAATGAAAGCGCAGGTTCGGGAGCGTTGCATGCCCCACTCATGCTGGCAGAGGCGGTAGGCGTAGACGCTCAGCATCCCCAAGCCGATCGCCACGAGTAGTGACACCAGGAAAAGGCCCAGGGCGTGATACAGCTCGGCGGGCGCCCGCATCGCGGCCATGCCGCTATAGTGCATTACCCCGATACCCAGCCCGAGGCTTAGCCCGGCCAGCATCAGGGTGCGATGTGAAGGGGCATCGCGGGCAAGTACCCGCATGGCAATAAAGCTGCCCAGAATGGCGGGAATGATCGACAGTAAGGTAGGCACCGGTGCGTGGCTGACCTGAAAATCCAGCCGGTAGGCATGCATGCCGATAAAATGCATGCTCCAAACGCCCAGTCCCATGGCACTGGCCCCTGCCCAGAGCCAGGCGCGCCGCCACGCCGGGTGAGAGCCTTTGCTCACCAGCTTGATGATATCCAACCCCGCGTAGGATGCCGCCAGCGCCACCAGCCATGAGAGTAATACCAGCGAGGCGGCGTGCTCCCCCTGAATGGCATTCAAGGATTGAGGATCGGGCAAGATATTGAATGGCATCTAAATACGATCAACCCAGTATGTATTGTAAAAATCAGCTGTACTGGCAGTAACGCTGGCGTGGTGATGGGTCGCTGGGACGATGGGCAAAAAATTACCCGCTTAACGCCATTGGAGACTAACATGAATAACGCCCCAGCGGCGTCGTTACACCGTTGGGGCGTCAGAGAAGGCGGTTCAACGCAGGGGGTTGACGGCGGGGTCAGAACATCAGCTTGACGCCCGCGACGACGCCGGTGTCTTCGGTGCTGTCGCCGCTGGCGCGGGACAGGTCGGCGGTGTCGCCGTATTCTTTCTCCCAGTAGGCACCCACGTAAGGGGCGATCCGGCGGGTCACTTCATAGCCTAGACGTAGCCCGGCGCGAACCGAGTTAAGCCCTTCGCCGACGCCAAATTCTTCCACCTCACTGGCGGCCACGGCAATTTCCGTGCGCGGCTGCAGATAAAGCCGTTGGGTCAGGCGTAAATCGTATTCGCCTTCAAAACTTGCCGCCACGTCACCCTCATCGCTGACTTGCATGGCCAGGTCGGTTTCAATGCCGTAGGGCATTACGCCTTGCAGGCCCACCACCCCGTAGGTGCGTTCGGCATGGTCATCAGAAAATACGCCGCCCTGGTAGCCGACACCGCCTTGTAGTTCCCAAAAGTCCGCAACCAGGCGGCTATACAGGAGTTCCAGAGACTCAAACTCGGCGTCTTCGCCGTCGCCTTGCACGTTCTCGCCTTCCGATTTGAGGTACACGCGATTGATATCGCCGCCGTACCAGCCTTGGAAGTCCCATACCACCGCCTCTGGGCCCTTGTCGGGCACGGTGTATTCCAGCCGGTCGAACAGACCCATGCCCATGTTGTGTTCCTGCATGGGCGCGGGCCAGTCATCCGGGGCGTCGTAGCCGTCTTCGGCGTGTGCTGTGGCGGCGGCCAAGGCCAGCAATGCGCTGGCAAAGGTTACGTAGCGTTTGGCGTTCATATGGCCTCCTTAAGAAACTTGCACAACGCGGAACATGCCAGCGTCCATGTGGTAGAGAAGGTGGCAGTGGAAGGCCCAACTGCCCTCGGCATCCGCGGTGATAAGCGCTGACACCCGCTCGCCGGGCTTGACGTTCAAGGTGTGCTTGCGCGGAATCAGCTCGCCTTGGCCGTTTTCCAGTTCCATCCACATGCCGTGCAGGTGGATGGGGTGCTCCATCATGGTGTCGTTGACCAGGATCAGGCGCAGGCGCTCGTCCTTTTCAAAGTGAATAGGGCCGTCGACTTCGCTGAATTTTTGGCCGTCGAACGACCACATGTAGCGCTCCATGTTGCCGGTCAAATGCAGTTCCAGCTCGCGGCCGGGCTCGCGGCGGTCGGGCCAGGGCGTAAAGGCTTTTAAGTCGCGGTAGACCAGTACGCGGCGCTCGTCGGGGTCGATGCCAATGCCCGCTTGGTCATACTGTGAGCCAGGCTGGGCCTCACCTGCCACGAGCATGCCATTTTCACGGGTTTTGGCGTTTTCTTTGTCCATACCGCCGCTGCCGTGGTCCATGTCTTCCATCTCACTATCTGACATATTGGAGTGGTCCATGCCCTCCATGTCACTGTCTGACATATTGGAGTGGTCCATGCCCTCCATGTCACTGTCCGACATGTTGGAGTGGTCCATACCCTCCATGTCACCGTGATCCATGCCGCCCATGCCGTGAGCACCCATGGCCTCCATGCCGCGGTCGGCAATCTGGCGGCGCTCCGGAATCTCCGCCTGCATGCCTTCGCGAGGGGCGAGAGTGGCGCGGGCGTAGCCGCTGCGATCCATGGATTCGGCGAAAATCGTATACGCCTGATCGTCTTCAGGTGACACCAGAACGTCGTAAGTCTCGGCAACCCCGATGCGAAATTCATCCACGGGCACCGGTTGAACTGGCTGCCCGTCGGCGGCCACCACGGTCATTTTCAGCCCGGGAATACGCACGTCGAAGTAGGACATGGCCGATCCGTTAATCACCCGCAGCCTTACGCGCTCGCCTGGCTTGAACAGCGCGCTCCAGTTTTCCTCGGGGGAGTGACCGTTGAGCAGATAGGTATAAGTGCTGCCGGTAACGTCGGCAATATCCCTGGAGCTCATGCGCATTTTGGCCCACATGCTGCGCATTTCGGCAGTCTGGGACAAGCCGTTTTGGCGAACGTCGGCGAAGAAATCGGCCACCGTGCGTTCCTGGAAGTTGTAATATCCCTCCATAGTTTTCAGGTTACGAAACACCGCCATGGGGTCTTCGAACGTCCAGTCGGTAAGCAACAACACGTGCTCGCGGTCGTAGCGGAAGGGTTCACGTTCGGCGGCGTCAATAATCAACGGCCCGGCGTGGCCAAGCTGTTCCTGCATGCCAGAATGGCTGTGGTACCAGTAGGTGCCGTTTTGGCGCACCGGGAAGCGGTAGGTAAAGGTTTCGCCGGGCTCGATACCAGCAAAGCTGACTCCCGGCACGCCATCCATCCCCGCAGGTAGAATTAGCCCGTGCCAGTGAATCGAGGTGGGCTCATCGAGCAGATTGGTAACGCGCAGTACCGCGTCCTGGCCTTCTTTCAGGCGTAAGAGGGGACCCGGGCTGGTGCCGTTAATGCTGAAGGCGCTAGCGGTCTTGCCATCAATCGGGAGATTTTCACGGCGGATGGCCAGCGCTATCTCAGGCCCTTCTTCAACGCCTTTGGAATAGACGTTGGAGCGGCCCCAGGGGGTGGCCCAGGCGGGGCTCATGCCCAGGGCGGCAGCCGAACCCAGCCCCAACGCCGCGCTGCCTTTCAGCACCTGGCGGCGTGAAAGCGGGTGACGGATAATGGTCGAACGCGACATGTGAAACTCCCCTTAATGATCAATAGCATCATCATGGGGGAGTAAGCTGAATCAAGGCTGAAAAACCGTCAGGAGGGCTTAACGTCCGGCAATGGCAGCCGGGTAACGACCCGCAGGCCGCCTAGCGGGCTGCGCTCGAACCGGCAGTGGCCAGCGTAACGCGCTACCAATTGGCCCAGGATGGCAAGTCCCAGACCGTAGCCGGGGTGGCGCTCATCCAGCCGCGTGCCGCGCTCGCCAAGGCGTGCCATGTCCTTGTCGGCAACGCCGGGGCCGTCATCATCGATTGTCAGGGTCAGTGCCTCGGAGGTGGCGCTTACGTGGCATCGCACCTCGCTGGCGGCCCATTTGCCGGCATTATCCAGCACAATGCCCAGCATCTCAGCGTAATCGTGAACGTCGATGGGTACCTGCTCGCGGTCGTTGAGCGACGTTGTCAGGGCGAACGAGGGCTGCGGGTAGAGGCTACGAAACATGTCCATCAGCCGTTGACTGTCACGCGTCAGGTGCGTCATGTGCCCCGTATGGGGGCCGGCAATGCGCGCGCGGCGCAGTTCGGCATCCAACTGGGCGTTGATGTCCTCGATGCGCATCAGTAGTTTGCGGCGACGCTCTTCGTCTATGGGTCGGCCACCTCTGAGCACCTGGGTGATTGCTGCCAGCGGGGTTTTGAGGGCATGGGAAAGGTTAGCGACCGACTCCCGGGAGCGCTGCAGGCGCAGGTCGATATCGTCCATAAAGCGATTGAGTTGGGCGACGAGGGCGTCAAGTTCGGCGGGCGCGGTGAGTGACAGGCGCTGGCGCTCGCCTGCCTGCAGGGCTTCCAACTGGTGGCGTAATTGCCAGAGTGGTCGCAAGCCGCGATTGACGGCCAGCATATTGAGCGTGACCAGCACCGCGAGTAGCCCTGCCGCAATGCCGCCGACCCACCAGTGAAGGGTGGCCAGGCCCGCTTCGACCTGGGAAAAGTCCTCCCCAATCAGCAGCACGCCAGAGGTGTCTTGCCACTCGAAGTGGCGGCGATAGACCAGCAGATGGTCCCCACCGTGTTTCACCTCAATCAGCGCATCACCGTCATCGTCAAGCAGCGGGGCAAGCTGGCGCTGCCAGGTCGGATCAGAGGCGCTGATGTCGTCATCCAGACGTAGCACATAGAGGTGATGGAATACCTGATAGCCTTGGCTGGCCGAAGCAAGCGATGCGGGGACTGCCAGGCGGTCTTGCTCTAGCTGATCTACCGCGTGGTCGGCTTCACGCATGAGGCGCTCGCCCAGAAAGTCCTTGGCCAGGTTCTGCAGAAACACCCCGTGCAACAGCCATGTCAGGCCGACCACCAGCAGTGCGACGCCGCCTAGCCAGGCCAGCAGTCGAAAGCGCAGGCTACGCTGATCAATGTGAAGCAAAGAGATACCCCTGGCCGCGGCGGGTCTGGATGATCGACTTGCCAAGATAGCGGCGCAGCCGGGCTACGTACACCTCGACCAGGTTGGGCGCCGCTGCGTCCTGCTCAAGTGCGTAAAGCTGCTCCAGCAACCGTTCTTTGGAGTGAATGCGGTCAGGGTGGTGCATCAAGTACCGGAGCAGACGAAACTCAGTGGCGGTCAGCAAACGCCACGCGCCGCCGTTGCTTGAAACGCGCTGACCGGCTTCATCCAGGGACACACCATTGAGCGTGATAACCTGGGATAACTGGCCGGATTGCCGACGTAGCAGGGCTTTCAGGCGGGCCATGAGTTCGGCTTCGTGGAAGGGTTTGGTGAGGTAGTCATCGGCACCGGTTTCCAGGCCAACCACCTTGTCTTCCCAGGTATCGCGCGCAGTGAGTATCAACATAGGGATGGCATGTTTTTGCTGTCGCCACTTGGCGAGCAGCTCAAGTCCCGAGCCATCCGGTAGCCCGAGGTCAAGAATGGCAAGCGCGTATTCTTCGGTGCTCATGAACGACGTGGCCGCCTTGATTGAGGCGGCCACATCGACAAGATAGCCGTTGTCTTTCAGACTCTCCGCAAGGCTTTCCGCCAGCAGGTCATCGTCTTCTAACAGCAACAGTTTCATCGTATCGCGTCACAAGTTGATATCGCCGTACATGCCGGACTCGTAGTGTCCTGGAATGTTGCAGGCATATTCAAGGCGCTCGACGTTTTCTGGGGCTGTCCACACCAGTGTTTTGGATTCGCCTGCGCCAATGGTCACCGATGGCATTTGACCGCCATGCTCGCCTTCGGCCATGTCGTGGCCGCCGTGGTCACCATGGTCGCCATCCATTTCCTGCATCATTTTACGATGTTCTTCTTGTGCGGCTTTGTCGCCAATCACAAATTCATGCTCCACGTTACCAGTATTGTTGATTTCGAACTCGACAGTTTCGCCTGGTGCGATATCCATCTCCTCGGGGTCGAACCACATGTCGCCTGCTTCAACGCTGATGGTGCGTTCAACATCGGCGGCGTTGGCCTCGGTGTGGTCGCCACTATGCTCGCCTGAAGCCCAGGCGGTGGATGCCACACCGCTCAAGGTTGCGGCGAAAAGGGCTAGCGTAAGGGATGATTTGCGCATAGGGGTAGTCTCACAAAGAAAAGTTTAAAAAGCTCACCGTGAGTTTATAAGCTATCAACCTGAACGGAGCCTGAAACCCACGCCGCCATATTGATCCGCATCAAGCAATACGCGACCTCCACTGCCGTCACTTGACCTTGGGGTAACCCATAGGTTGTAAGCTTTAGACGAACATGTTCATCAAGCGACTGTCAGGAGGCTATCATGATGAATGCAGATTGTTTCGCGCTGATGGGGTCAATGGGCTGGTTGGGCTGGCTCATGCCACTTACAGTGCTGCTACTCGCCGGGCTGGGTATCGCTTCGCTGGCCAAATACCTGTTCAGCCGGACGAATTGATCACGTCGCTACCACTGAGGGAATACTCATGAATCGAAAAACTGCCTCGCTATGGGTGTCGGGCGCGCTATTGTTGGGCGCCACCACGGCGCATGCTGCCTTGCCCGACGAAGCCACGATGTACAAGAATCCCCAGTGTGGCTGCTGCGATGGCTACGCCCGCCACCTGGAAGAGCAGGGCGTGGACGTCACCATTGTGGACGATGTCGAGCTTGGCGAGATCAAACAGCAGGCCGGTATTCCACATGGCCTGGGCTCATGCCATACCATCGAGATGGGCGAGTACTGGATCGAAGGCCACGTGCCGATGGAGGCCGTCACCAAGCTATTTGACGAGCAGCCCGATGTTGACGGTATTGGCCTGGCCGGTATGCCGATTGGCACGCCGGGTATGCCGGGGCCGCAGGAAGAACCCTACGACGTCTACGCATTTAGCGATCAGGAAGATGAGCCATTCATGACGCTAGAGCCGTGAAGCAGGTTAGGGTTTATCCGGCAGCACGTAGCTTGCGGTGACGTGGATCACCGGCTTGGATTCATCGGCGGCGGAGACAATCGACACCTCACCGACGGCCAAGCGGCGGCCGAGCTTGAGCAGCTTGGCGTGGGCAATGATGTCGTGATCGCCTGATGCGGCGCGTAAAAAGTGGCAGTTTAAATCGCTGGTCACGGCCATGGGCTCCGGGCCAATTTGGGCCAATATCGCCACGTACATAGCTACATCGGCAAAGCCCATCATGGTGGGGCCGGAAACGCGGGGGCCTGGGCGCAGGTGTTCATTGCCAATCGCCAAGCGCATGGTGGCGCTCATTTCACCTACCTGTTCGATCTTGCCCATCCGCTGGGGGAAGACATCGTCAAGAAACTGTTCGATCTGTTCGGCGGTCATCACCGTCATTCTTGTTTTCCTCATAAAAAAGCCCCGAAGCGGTAGCCTCGAGGCTTATTTTGCCATCAGGCGAGTTTACTTCGCCTTGTGCACCTGACGCCACTCGTGGAGTAGCGGCTCGGTGTAGCCGGAAGGCTGTACGCGGCCTTTGAAGATCAGGTCCGAGGCTGCCTTGAAGGCGGTTGAGCCTTCGAAGTTAGCGCTCATGGCGGTGTAGGTGGGGTCGCCGGCGTTTTGCTCGTCGACCACCTTGGCCATGCGCTTGAGGGTTTCTTCTACCTGCGGCGCATCGACAATGCCGTGGTGCAGCCAGTTGGCAATGTGCTGGCTGGAAATACGCAGCGTGGCGCGGTCTTCCATCAGGCCTACATTATGGATATCCGGCACTTTCGAACAGCCCACGCCGTGTTCTACCCAGCGCACCACGTAGCCGAGAATCCCCTGGCAGTTGTTGTCCAGTTCCTGCTGCTTCTCTTCATCGGACCAGTTGGCGTTTTCCGCCACCGGCACGGTGAGTAGGTCATCCAGGTAGTCAGGTTCGCCCAACGCCTCCAGCTCGCGCTGAACGTCGGTAACGTTGACCTGGTGGTAGTGCAGCGCATGCAGCGCCGCCGCGGTCGGCGAGGGCACCCAAGCAGTGTTGGCGCCCGCTTTCGGATGGCCGATTTTCTGCTCGAGCATGTTGTGCATCAAATCGGGCATCGCCCACATGCCTTTGCCGATTTGGGCGCGACCGCGCAGGCCACAGGCCAGGCCGACCTGGACGTTGTTCTTTTCGTAGGCGGTAATCCAGGCGGCGCTCTTCATATCGCCCTTACGCACCATCGGGCCTGCTTCCATAGCAGTGTGCATTTCGTCGCCGGTACGGTCGAGGAAGCCGGTGTTGATAAACACCACCCGCGACGCGGCCTCGGCAATACACGCTTTGAGGTTGACGGTGGTACGGCGCTCTTCGTCCATGATGCCCATTTTCAGGGTGTCGCGGCTCATGCCCAGGATATCTTCGACGCGGCTAAACAGCTCGTTGGCAAACGCCACTTCTTTAGGGCCGTGCATCTTCGGCTTGACGATATATACCGAGCCGGTACGCGAGTTGCGCGGCTGGTCGGCGTCTTTCTTCAGGTCGTGAAGCGCCAGCAGCGAGGTCACTACCGCATCGAGAATGCCTTCCGGTAGCTCGTTGCCTTTATCGTCCAAAATCGCCGGTGTGGTCATTAAGTGACCCACATTACGCACGAACATCAGCGAACGGCCGGGTAGCGTGACGCTGCTACCATCGGTGGTTTGCCAGGTGCGGTCGGCGTTAAGTTTACGGGTAAAGGTCTTGCCACCTTTGTCGATCTTCTCTTCAAGATCGCCCTTCATCAGGCCTAGCCAGTTACTGTAAACGCCTACTTTGTCTTCTGAATCGACAGCGGCAACGGAATCTTCGCAGTCCATGATCGCGGTGAGTGCGGCTTCAACGACCACGTCTTTAACGCCTGCCGGGTCGGTTTTGCCGATGGAGTGGTTGGCGTCGATCTGGATTTCCAGATGCAGGCCGTTGTTGCCCAACAGGATAGCGTCAGGGGCGGCCGCATCACCGGTGAAGCCAATCAACTTGCCAGCGTCTTTCAAGCCCGTGTCACGGCCGCCTTCCAGTGTAACCACCAAGTGCTCATCGCGAATGGCGTACTTCACCGCATCGCGGTGGGAGCCAGTGGCCAGAGGTGCCGCGCGGTCCAATACGCCGCGGGCGTAGGCGATAACTTTTGCGCCACGCTTGGGGTTGAAGCTGGTACCTTTTTCAGCGCCGTCTTCTTCGGAAATGACATCGGTGCCGTAGAGCGCGTCATACAGGCTGCCCCAACGTGCGTTGGCGGCGTTGAGCGCGTAACGTGCGTTGCTCATCGGCACAACTAACTGTGGCCCGGCCTGAACCGCCACTTCGCGGTCAACGTTGGCGGTGGTAGCGCTCACGTTAGCAGGCGCGTCAACGAGGTAGCCCGCATCCTTCAGAAAGCGGCGATAGGCGGGCATATCCGCGACTGGGCCAGGGTTTTCGCGATGCCAAACGTCTAACTTTTCTTGAAGGACATCACGTTCTTCAAGCAACTGACGATTTTTTGGTGTTAAATCGTGAAATAAGGCGTCGACGCCTGCCCAGAAGGCGCTTTCGTCGACGCCGGTGCCGGGCAGTGCGTGGTCTTTGATAAAACGATCTAGGTCGGCTGCCACCTGTAAACGGTGACGCGTGATACGCTCGCTCATGGAGACTCTCCTGTTAAGGTGGCTGTGACGCCGTATTGCTAGGCTGATGGCCCGTCACAGTCAGATGAACATGCATTTAAAATCTATTTGTGGAAAATAATTCCATATATGTTCGGGCATGTAAACAGCGTAGACCTTAAAGCGCCATTATGCTCGACCAAATGATAAGGCAAAGCGTCATGGGTCAATGGCTGACCAATGGCCAATGAGCGGTTAAGGGATAGCGGTTAAGGAGAGGTGCGAATGCGCGAGTTCGATCATTTAGAGGCATTGTTTCGTCGCCACGCCGGCGACTCAGCACTCTCCCGCTTGGTGCCTGGTGATACTCTTGCTTCGGCGATGAACGACTATTTTCAGCACTACGGCTTAGAGACGCTGCGCCGTGACACCCGAGAAGTATACGCCGGATTTATTGATACCGGGCGTTTTGCATTGTGGTGCCAAGTATGGAGCCCACCGACCCCGAGAGGCACCGCCTTTGTCGTGCACGGTTACTTCGATCACTTAGGGCTTTATCGTCATCTGCTGGAGCGCTTGTTGGATAGAGGCTGGCGCGTCGTGCTTTGGGATTTGCCTGGTCACGGGCTATCCAGTGGGGCGCGGGCGGCCATCGATGACTTTGACGACTATCAACACTGCCTGACGCATGTGCAAACTATCCTGTCACAGCAGTCCATGGCGCCCTCGCCCTGGCTGGGCGTGGGGCAAAGTACCGGCGCTGCCATTCTGGCCACCGATGCGCTGAACCGACGCGACGCGGCTGGCTGGGATGGGCTGGTGCTGTTGGCGCCGTTGGTTCGGCCATGGGGCTGGAGCCAGGCGAGCTGGCTGCATCTGATCGCTAGTCCGTTCGTCAAAGCGCTGCCGCGCAAGTATCGACCTAACTCCACTGACGAAGAATTTACCGAATTTTTACGCGAGCACGACCCCTTGCAGCCCAATCAGTTAAGCGTGGCCTGGATTACGGCCATGCGACGTTGGATACCGCGGTTGCTGGCCCGCGACCCGCTTAATTTGCCCGTGATGATTTTACAGGGCGAACAAGACGTCACCGTGGATTGGGAGTGGAATCTGGCAATTCTGGAAGAAAAGTTTCCTGGCGCCCAGATATATCGCCATCCCGAGGCACGCCACCATCTGGTCAACGAAGCAGAGCCGATTCGCCGCGCGCTGTTCGACGCGTTGGATGCGTTCGTTGACCAAGTGGCGGTGGCCAAGGCTGCGGCGTCCGCCAAAGGGTCGTCTTCATCGTAAAAGCAGGTGATAACTTTTAACTATTAGACGCTTTATATAGATGAGGTTAATGCTATCGCCTAATGCCTGTGCGAAACTCGTTGTGGTTTATTTACCTTAGCTGATGTTTTATCAGGAGTGTGCGATGATACATAACCCACCGAAAGTGCTGGTGTTTGCCGGCAGCGCCCGTGAAGGTTCACTCAATAAACAGCTGGCCCAACTCGCTGCAAAGCGTATTGACGCATTGGGTGGCCAAGCGACCTTCATTGATTTAAAAGATTATCCCTGCCCGTTGTTTGACGAAGACATTGAAGCGCAAGGCATGCTAGATAATGTGCTGAAACTGCGCGCTATCCTCGCCGAACATCAGGCGGTGTTTATCGCCTCTCCCGAGTACAACGGCTTTATTACGCCGCTACTCAAAAACACCTTGGACTGGCTATCCAGGCCTTACGGCGACACCCCAGGCCTTGGGCTTTTTGCCGGCAAGTGGGCAGCGCTGGTGGCGGCATCACCCGGTGGACTAGGCGGTATTCGCGCCATGCCGTTGGCGCAGCAGCTACTGGCCAACCTAAGCCTGACCGTGTTACCACAGCCGCTATCGCTTCCCCAGGCGGGCAGTGCATTCAACGACAGCGGCGCGCTGCATGATGCAGCCACCGGCCAAAAGCTTGATGTACTCTGCCAGCGCCTGGTCGATTCGCTGGCCAAAACGCACGGCTAAGTGCCTTTCAACAACCTATCCAACTGCCGGTAGCCGATGGCTTCGATCAAGTGTGGTTGGATAGGCTTGGGTTCGCCCTGTAGGTCGGCCAGCGTCAGCGCAACGCGCAGCACGCGGTGGTAGGCGCGGGCGGAGAGCTTGAGCTTTTCCAACACCCCGGCAAGCCAGGCGCGCTCCTCGTCGTTTAGCGCGCAGGCGGTTTCCAGCGCTTTACCACTCAGTTGGCTGTTGAGCGCGCCTCTTGCCATTTGCCGCTTGCGGGCGGCCATCACACGCTGGCGAACGGCTTCTGACGATTCTCCCTGGGTTTGCGCGGTGAGTTGTTCTGGCGGCAGCGCCGGGACTTCCACCTGCAGGTCGATGCGATCCAGCAGCGGACCGGAAAGTCGTGCCTGATAGCGCTGGATTTGACTGGCGGTGCACTGGCATCGCTGGCGCGGGTCGCCTAGATGCCCGCAGGGGCAGGGATTCATCGCCGCCACAAGCTGAAATTGCGCCGGGTAGCGGCGCTCGTGGCTGGCGCGGGCGAGATGGATTTCGCCGGTTTCCAGCGGCTGTCGCAATACTTCCAGCACGTGGCGGGAAAATTCCGGCAGTTCATCCAGAAACAGCACGCCATGGTGGGCCAATGATATCTCGCCGGGCTTGGGCTTTGAGCCGCCGCCCACCAGCGCGGCGGCGCTAGCGCTGTGGTGGGGTTGCCTGAAAGGCCGTTGGCCCCAGTCGGCCTCCAGCGGCAGTCCGCACACCGAGCGTACGGCGGCGACTTCCAGTGCATGCTCTTCGCTAAGCGGCGGTAAGATGCCAGGCAGGCGGCTGGCAAGCATGGTTTTGCCGGTGCCCGGCGGGCCAGCGAACAACAGGTTATGACCCCCAGCGGCGGCGACTTCGAGCGCCCGCCTGGCCTGTTGCTGGCCACGAACGTCGGCCAGGTCGGCCATTGGTTCAGTGGTTTTGACCGACGCCGGCAGCTGGTGCGGTGGGATTTTTTCCTGGTCGAGCAGATGGGCAACCACCTGCCAGAGCGTATCGGCAGGAAGCACCGGTAAGTCGCCCGCCAGCGCGGCTTCATCGGCGCAGGCGCGGGGGATGATTAACGCCTTTTTGGCACGCCGCGTGGCCAGCGCAAACGGCAAGATACCGGGCACGGCGCGCAGCTTGCCGTCCAGCGCCAGTTCGCCCGCGCACTCCATGCCTTCTAAGGCATCGACAGGAATCTGCCCTGAGGCGGCAAGAATGCCCAGCGCAATGGGCAGATCGAAGCGGCCGCCCTCTTTGGGTAAATCGGCAGGGGCAAGGTTGAGCGTAATGCGCCGGGTGTTGGGAAAATCAAAACCGGCGTTGACCAGCGCGCTACGCACCCGTTCGCGGCTTTCTTTGACGGCGGTTTCTGGCAGGCCAACTAACGTCAAGCCGGGTAGGCCGTTGGCCAGATGCACCTCTACGTGTACCGCCGGTGCGTCCAGGCCGACCCCGGCCCGTGTCGCCACAATGGCAAGCGTCATGCGCGTTCCCTCGCTGGTTATTGATTACCTTATGCTTATTAACCTACCGCATTTGTTAGGGGGTGGGTAGCTAGGCGCGCGCTACGGCATAGCGCGCCATCACTGAGGGGTTAGCGTATGGCGGGGCGCGTCCTCTAACGCAGTGACCAATTCCCGGCCGAAACGCTGGGCCGAGGGCAGCGCACCGAAGCTCCATACGGGCGGTAGGCGTAGAAGTCTGTCGTGTTTAACGCTGGGCAACTGCTGCCATAGGCCGCTTTTTTCGAGCTGTGACTCGACCCCGGTGGGCATTGGGTCGACGATAATCAAGGTGGCGTCCGGGTAGCGAGCGAGTTCTTCAACGCCTACCAGCGAAAAGCCCCAGGCGTTGGTGGTTTCCTCCCAGGCATTGGGTAGCTCTAACTGCTCCAGTACCGCGCTATAGAGGCTGTTGTCACCAAATACGCGTACGTGGCGGGCATCCATAAACTGAATCATCAACAGCGGCGCTGTGTCGGGTCGCTCTTCACGCAGCTGGGCCATCAGCGCTTGTGTCTGCTTGATCAGTCGTTTGGCTTGGGGTTCGCGGTCGGCCAGTTCGCCTATCTGCTCAGTGATGGTTTGCATTTCCTGCCAGGTTTCGTTGCCAGGGGCGTATAGCTTGATGGTGGTGACCGGCGCGATGCGTTCCAGTTGCGGCGTCAACCCAGCAAACATGGGTGAAATCAGGGTGCGCTCAGGCTTCATTTGGGCCAGCAGTTCCAGGTTAGGCTGGCTGCGTAAACCGAGGTCAGCGATGTCATCCGGCAGCCGTGGCTCGCCCACCCAGTCGTGATAGTCATCTTTTTGAGCACTACCCCCCAAAGGCGCCTGGAGGGCCACCAGCGTTTCGGCGACTGTCCAGTCGATGGTGGCCAGCTGTGCTTGGGCGGGCAAGGCGCCGAGCAGACACACAGTCAGCAAGCCCATACGGGCGAGCAGGGAAGACATAGCGGAGCAGCGCATGATAACGGCTTCAATAGAAAATAAGGCCTGTATTTAAACGATAATCTTTATTGTTTGCAAACCCGTATTTATGGAAACAATGCCCAGGCAAGGAGGCCTGGGCGGTATTAACGCTTAATGATATTTAGAATCGGTAATGCACGCTGGCGGTGATGCCGCGTTCAGCGCCGAAGTAGCAGTACTCAAGGGAGTTACACGAGGCCACGTAGTCTTCATCCAGCAGGTTGCTGGCGTTGAGGCGTGTTTCGACGCCTTGCATGCCTACCTCGCTAAGATCGTAGCCCAGGGTGGCGTCTACCAGGGTGTAGTCAGGCACCCTTTCCGTATTGGCGCGGTCGGCGGCGATATCGGCGAAGTGGCGTACGCCTGCGCCAATGTCGGCGCCACTCAGCCAGCCGTCGTTAAATGCATATTGTGTCCACAGCTGGACCTGATGGCGCGGCGAATAGATCGCGTTGTTGCCTTCGTTGCCGTCATCGCTTTTGGCGTAGGTGATGTCGGTGAAGCTGTAGCCTGCCTGGAGCGACAGCGCATCGGTGAGCTGGGTACGTGCTTCCAGCTCGATTCCCTGGGATTCGATCTCTCCCACCGCGCGGTATGGGTCGTTGGGCTGCTCCTTGGTGGCCACGTTTTCCTGGCTAATGTGAAAGAGCGAGGCGCTGTATTGGCTGTCGCTGTCGCTGGGCTGGTATTTGACCCCGGTTTCCCATTGCTCGCCTTCCATGGGCGCCAACAGGTCGCCGTCGGCATCCACAAAGCTGGTGGGTGTGAAGGCCGTTGAGTAACTCAGGTAGGGGGCGACGCCGTTCTCAAACAGGTAAACCGCCCCGGCCCGGCCGCTGAACTGGGTATCATCAAGCGCGCTTGCTTGCCCCGAGTCCTGGTTGGTATTGCGGATATCGACCCAGTCGTAGCGCCCGCCCAGGGTGAAGCGCCAGTTATCGAGCGCAATTTGGTCTTGCAGGTAGACGCCGGTTTGCTCCAGCTCGTGGCGCTCGTTGGTCGGCGGGTACATTGCCGTGGGTTCTGCACCGTAAGTCGGGTTGAAGGCATCCAGCGAAGGAAACGCGCCTGACGGCCAGCTGACGTCATTATCGCGCTGCTGGTAGTCGACCCCGGCCAGCACGGTATGCTCCATAAAGCCATCATTGAGGTTGGCTTCAAGCTGATTATCCACCGTCCAGGCGTCGAGCGACTCCTCGCTGCCGGAGTAATAGCGTAGTAACTGATCGGAGTCGGGCGCTTCCCAGCCAAAGCCGTAGACCTGGTTCAGCGTCACGTCGGAGTTGAGGTAGCGTAGCTGCTGGCGAGCCTGCCACTGATCATTAAAGCGGTGCTCCAGGGCGTAGCCCACCATGCGCTGTGTGCGATCGTAGGCGTCGTAACCCTCTTCACCGTCAAAGAAGGTATTGCTGATTTTACGGCCATTGCGCGCTTCCACGGCACCCTCATACGGCACGCCGGAGTGGTAGCCACCTTCGGGCTCGTCTTGCAGATAAGCGTCCAGCGTCAGGCTGGTATCGTCGCTTATATCCCAGGTGAGCGAGGGCGCAATGGCGTAACGTTCCTCTTCGGTGGGGCCAAATTGCGTATCAGCAGCGCTGGCAATGCCCACTAAACGGTAGGCCACGCGCTGTTCCTCACCCAGCGGGCCGGTCAAGTCAAAGGCGGCGCTGCGCTGGTTGTTATTGCCCACGCGAAAGCGTAGCTCTCCGCCGGATTGGAAGTCGGGTCGCTTGCTATTCATGGCAACGACGCCGCCCGGCGAGGCCTGCCCGTAGAGCACCGAGGCCGGGCCTTTGACCACTTCAATACTGTCTAAAAACCACGGATCGACCCGCAGCGAACTGTGCGAGTTGGTGTCGCCGATGAGTTTCAGTCCGTCCAGAAAGGTATTGCTCAAACTGCCGTCGGAGAAACCGCGCAGTACCAAGTAGTCAAACCGGTTGGAGGCACCTACCTGATTACTGTAGACGCCAGGGGTGTAGTCGGTTGCTCGCTGTACGGTGCTGATGCCGCGTTTATCCATGTCGTTTCGAGTAACAGTTGAAACGCTTTGGGGTGTTTCGATCGATGGCGTCTCGACCTTGGTGGCCGCCTGCTGGGCGGTGACGGTGACGGTAGCTAACGTTTCATCGTTGCTTGATTGTGCAAACGTAAAGGGTGCTGACCCGCTTGCCATAGCCACAGAAATGACCAGCAATGATGGGCGAAAGCGGCAAAGTGAAATTGGCATAATGTGGTCCCCTACTAATTTTAATAATGAGAATTATTACTTTTAAATGCAGGGGAAAGGTATGCGGTCTGCCAAATTGGCTATGCGCAACGCCAAATTCATCTGGCGACGCGCTGGGTGGCGACTTCGTTAGGGGCGATACCAAAGCGGCGACGAAAGGCTGTCGCGAAGTTGGTGGCGTGGCGATAGCCGCAGGTATGCGCGACCTGTTGAACGCTCATGCCGCGTTGCAGATCCTGATACGCCTGGGCCAAGCGGCATTGGCGCAAGTGATCAAATATTGAACAGCCGTATCGGGTGCGAAATTTATGACGCAAGCTGCTGGGGCTCATGGCGGCTTCCCGCGCAAGGTCGTTGAGACAATAAGCGCGCGAGGGATAAGCCGCTAACTGAGCGTGAAGAATAGCCAAACGCTGCTCGTCGCGGGCCGAAATGCCGCGCATTGTCTGTGCTGCCAGCGGCTCGGCTGAGTCTTGCTGGCCATGGTGAGGCAGCCCGTCGCCCAACAGTTGCAGTGCTAGCCCCTGCCAAATCAGTGGCTGGCGCCAGTTGGCCAGCGGCTCGGCGGCGGCATGGCGTAATGCCTGAGCCAAGGTCGCCGATAAACGCCAAGGGTATAACCCCGGCGCGGTGGGTAACGGAGGCAGATCCAGCGAGGTGGTCGCGAGCACCGCCACGTTCACCGTATGCAGCCGGGTCTGGGCGGGTTGGAAAACAGTCAGTGGCTGCTGGGGTGTGAAATGGGCGCACATACCGTCGCCCGCGTTAAGTTGAAAGCGCTGAGGACCCAGACGAGCACTGATATGGCCCTCCAGCACGACGCTGATAAACCATGGCGCAGTCTGGCGCGAGGATGAACTGTAGGCGCAGTTCACGCATAAGTCGGAAAGCGTTAAGTGCATTGCCTGAGGGAGCGCAACATCGCGTACGCTGCCGGTTGCCACGCTCGACTCAGCGGGCGCATTGCGCACCCGATATTCGATACCAAAACGCTGGCCTAGCTGGGCAAGTGTCCCCGGCGTTAGCTCGTAAAGCGGTTGGCTGGCCTGAGCGTCTAAGGTGGCGGTGGTCATACGTGCATCACGGTGGCGGTGAAAAACAGCGATGCATCAAAATAGGGCATTGGCGCGATGGTAACTGCGTGAACCCCCTGTGCACCGCTTAAGTCATGGGATGCAAGTTACGTTACCACGCGCGCAACAATAGTCAATGATAGTTATTCGCATTTATTTTGAAGACTTGGGCGAGGTTTTGCCACCCTGTGGGTGCGCATTGCCGTTATCCTTCTGAGGCTCTACCGGCAGCGGCGGTGCTTCGGCTTCTATGGGGGTTGAGGCATCTGCTGCTTGGGCATCCACCGCGGCTTCCAAGCTGGCCACCTGGCGTTCTAGTGCCTCTACCCGCGAGCGGGTGCGCTGCAGTACGTCCATCAAAATATCGAAGTCCTCGCGGGACACCAGCTCCAATCGGTCAAAGGCACCGCGCACGACCTGATGGACACCCTTCTGAATGTCTTCAGGCGCTTGGGAGGCGTTTTGCAAGCGGTCGCCAATTTGCTGGGCGAGTCGGCTAATACGGTCTTGAGGGGCCATGGCTCTACTCCTAAATGTCGGTGTCACGATACGGATGACTGATATTCAGGATACGCAACCCAGGCGGGATTCGCATGTTTCTTACTTCAATTATTCTTGCGCCCTACTTATGCATCAAAGTGGAGCGCTTGCGTTTTGCATGTGTTCAGTTTTGGTGCAATACCCGGGTTGGCAGCGCGTAATGGCGGTGTTATTAGCCGTAGCGCTCTATTTGGTTATATTTAAAATATTGAAATCCATAACAAAAAAAACAGGTGGCACGGTATGCGCATTAGTGGAGCAGGCACTTTTTTCGGGCGGCTGCGCCGCTCCTTAATCCAGCAGGGGAGATTCGGGATGAAACTCATCACCGCCATCATCAAGCCATTCAAGCTCGACGACGTTCGTGAGGCACTGGCCGACAACGGTGTTCAAGGCATTACCGTCACCGAAGTTAAAGGCTTTGGTCGTCAGAAAGGCCACACCGAGTTATATCGCGGTGCTGAATACGTGGTCGATTTCTTGCCTAAGGTAAAAGTTGAAGTCGCCGTAGATGACGGCCGCCTCGAAAGCGTGCTCGATGCAATTTGCAGCGCGGCTAACAGCGGCAAAATCGGTGACGGCAAGGTATTCGTTACGCCGCTTGAAGACGTTATTCGGATTCGGACGGGTGAACGCGGTGCAGACGCCGTTTAAATCTGGCTTTTCGGATCATTTCTTTAGTTCAACGGGGAACTTACAATGGAAGAGTTGACTGATATTAGCTACGCGCTTGATACGTTTTACTTTCTGATCTGCGGCGTGCTGGTGATGTGGATGGCCGCGGGCTTCTCCATGCTGGAAGCAGGCTTGGTACGCTCTAAAAACACCGCTGAAATTCTAACCAAGAACATTGCGCTGTTTGCGATCGCCTGCACCATGTATCTGCTGGTGGGCTACTACATCATGTATTCCGGCAATGCCGGTGGCTTCCTGCCCAATCTTGGCTTTTTAATCGGCGCTGAAAACAGCGCGGATGCCGTGACGGCCGGTGGCGACGACGCGCCTTACTACTCCATGCGTTCCGACTTCTTCTTCCAGGTGGTGTTCGTGGCGACCGCCATGTCGATTGTGTCGGGTGCCGTGGCTGAGCGTATGAAACTGTGGGCCTTCCTGGCGTTCGCCGTGGTTATGACCGCTGTGATCTACCCGGTATCAGGCTACTGGACCTGGGGTGGCGGCTGGTTATCTGAAGTCGGCTATTTTGACTATGCCGGTTCGGGCATTGTGCACCTTGCCGGTGCGTCTGCGGCGTTAGCGGGTGTTATCGTACTGGGTCCGCGTAAGGGCAAATACGGTAAAGATGGTTCCATCCATGCGATTCCGGGCGCCAACATGCCGCTGGCCACGCTGGGTACCTTTATCCTATGGATGGGCTGGTTCGGCTTTAACGGTGGCTCTGAATTGAAGCTGGCGGCCATCGATTCCGCCAACAACGTTGCCCAGGTGTTCGTGAATACCAACGCCGCGGCCGCGGGTGGTGTGATTGCCGCGCTGATTCTTGCCAAACTGTGGTTCCGTAAAGCCGATCTGACCATGGCGTTGAACGGCGCGCTGGCTGGTTTGGTGGCGATTACCGCTGATCCGCTCTCGCCTTCAGCCCTTGGCGCGACGATTATCGGTGCCATTGGTGGCCTGATTGTAGTTGCCGCCATCGTCACGCTGGATAAATTGAAACTGGACGACCCGGTCGGTGCCATCTCCGTTCACGGTGTCGTAGGTATCTGGGGTGTGTTGGCGGTGCCGCTGAACAATGGCGATGCCTCTTTTGGCTCGCAGCTTATCGGTATCGTAGGGATCTTTGCCTGGGTCTTCATTGCCAGCCTGATCGTATGGCTGATTCTGAAAGCGATCATGGGTATCCGGGTGAGCGAAGAAGACGAATATGAAGGCGTCGACATCGCCGAGTGCGGTCTTGAAGCCTACCCCGAATTCGGTATTAAGAAATAAATGGGCAGCATCAAAACGTAATTCGATGCTAACCAAGTGAGCCCGAGTGCTCGTCTATGGCCTCCCTTCACGGGGAGGCTTTTTTTATTCTCCGCCGGTAGCGGTGTATGCTGATAGCTAACGGATAACGGGCGGGACTTTAGCGCTCGCTATCTTTTTATCTACCACCATGGCTACCCAGCTAGAGGATCTCGCAATGAAACTAATCTCTGCCATTATCAAGCCGTTTAAGCTTGATGACGTGCGCGAATCGCTCTCCGACATTGGCGTACAGGGCATTACCGTTACCGAAGTGAAAGGGTTTGGTCGCCAGAAGGGCCATACCGAGTTATACCGGGGTGCTGAGTATGTGGTCGATTTTCTGCCCAAAGTGAAGCTTGAGGTCGCCGTTGACGATGACATGGTTGAGCAGGTCATCGAAGCCATTACCCAGGTGGCGAATACCGGCAAGATTGGCGATGGCAAGATTTTTGTCATGCCGCTTGAGCAAGTGATTCGTATCCGTACCGGCGAGACCGGTAAAGACGCAGTGTAACCAAAGCCGCGCGCCAGAACACAAAACCCCCGCCAAGCGGTGCTGTTGCGCACCGGTTGGCGGGGGTTTTTAGTGAGTGGCTAAGCGTAGAAAGGATTATTTTTCGACGAAGGCGCGCTCGATGACGTAGTCTCCAGGCTCGCCCATGCGCGGCGAGATATTCAGGCCCAGTTCGTCGAGCAGCGCGCTGGTATCATCCAGCATGGCAGGGCTGCCACAGATCATCGCGCGGTCCTGGCGCGGGTCGATGGGCGGCAGACCGGTGTCTTCAAACAGCTTGCCGGTGCGAATATGGTCGGTCAGGCGGCCCATGGTATGGAAGTCTTCGCGAGTGACGGTTGGGTAGTAAACCAGCTTTTCCGCGATTTCTTCGCCCAGGTACTCGTGGGCGGGTAGTTCTTTAGTGATAAAGTCGGCGTAGGCCAGCTCGGAGACTTCGCGAACGCCGTGTACCAAGACGACTTTTTCAAACCGCTCGTAGACTTCGGGGTCCTGAATCAGGCTCAAGAAGGGCGCAAGGCCGGTGCCGGTCGACAGCATGTAAAGGTTGCGGCCGGGTAGCAGGTCGTCGGTGACCAGCGTGCCGGTCGGCTTGCGGCTGACCATGATCTGGTCGCCGACCTTCAAGTGTTGCAAGCGCGAGGTGAGCGGGCCATCAGGCACTTTAATGCTGAAGAACTCGAGGTGATCCTCGTAGTTGGGGCTGGCAATCGAGTAAGCACGCATCAGTGGTTTACCGTCGACTTCCAGGCCAATCATGACGAACTGTCCAGTTTTGAAGCGCAGGCTGCGTTCCCGGGTAGTGCGGAAGCTGAACAGGGTGTCGTTCCAGTGATGTACGCTGAGCACGTCTTCAAGGGCGAACTTACTCATGCCAATTCCTCCGTCGAGTGACGCCGTCAACGCCACGAATATGCTTAAAAAGAATAAAAAATAGGTATTAAGTTGCCAGCAAGTCTAAGCAAAGGGTGGTATATCTGTTAAGTAAATTATATTGATAACGGATATCTTCAAAATCGATATAGGCGGGTTTCATGCACTATACCCTGCGTCAGTTGGAAGTCTTCGTTGCCGTTGCGCAACACGAAAGCGTGTCCCATGCCGCGCGCTCGCTTGCCATGTCGCAGTCGGCGACCAGCACCGCCCTGGCAGAGCTCGAGCGTCAGTTCGACTGCCAACTGCTCGACCGCATCGGCAAGCGCCTCAAGCTCAATGCGCTGGGCTTTCAGCTGCTGCCTAAGGCCGTTGGGCTGCTTGACCGAGCCGAGGAGGTGGAGGAATTACTGCGCGGTCAGCAAGGCGTGGGGTCGCTGGAGGTTGGCGCTACCCTGACCATTGGCAACTATCTGGCAACGCTCTTAATCAGCGATTTTATGCAGCGCTATCCCGGCAGTCGCGTGCGTCTGGCGGTGCGCAATACACGCCATATCATCGAGGGTGTTCGTCAGCACTCGCTGGACCTTGGGTTGATCGAAGGGCCCTGCGATGACGACATGATCATCAGTCAGCCGTGGGTCGAGGATGAGCTGTGCGTGTTCTGTTCGCCACGCCACCCACTGGCGGGCAAGACCCATCTGGAGCTTGAACAGTTGCTGCGGGAGGACTGGATCATGCGCGAGGAGGGGTCGGGTACGCGGGTGACTCTGGAGCACGCTGCGCGCCATCGCCGCAGTCGCTTCAATACGCTGCTTGAACTTGAGCATACCGAAGGCATTAAGCGCGCGGTGGAGTCAGGATTGGGAATTGGTTGTGTCTCGCGGCTGGCGCTGCGTGATGCGTTCCGGCGGGGCAGCCTGGTACCGCTACCCACGCCGGAACTGGATCTTAAGCGTCAGTTCACCTTTATCTGGCATCGCCACAAGTACCTCACCACCGGCGTGCGCGAGTTCCTGCGGCTGTGCCGGGAGATGACCGCTGGCGCCAAGCGCAGCGATGACATCCCCCTGCCGCCGATCCCTTAACGACGCGTTTCAGGTGCCGGTAACGCCGACCCGTGACGGTCTGACTCCAGCGTAAACCCACCGACCAGCTCGGCCAGATAGTCGGCCTGGTCTTTCAACTGCTCGGCGGCGGTCGTCGACTCCTCTACCAGCGCCGCGTTCTGCTGGGTCATTTGATCCAGGTCGGTGACCGCAATGCTGACCTGGCTGATGCCATCATTTTGCTCGCCAGCCGCGGTGCTGATATCACCCAGCATCTGAGTGACCCTAGAGACGCTTTCGGCAAGCTCGTGCATGGCCGCCTCGGCGTCGCGCACCATTTGGGTGCCGCTTTCGACCTTCTCGGTTGAGGCATCAATTCGCTGACGGATATCTTTGGCCGCGTCGCTGGCACGTGACGCCAGCTGGCGGACTTCATTGGCCACCACGGCAAAGCCGCGGCCCTGTTCGCCCGCCCGGGCCGCTTCCACCGAGGCGTTCAGCGCCAGCAGATTGGTTTGAAAGGCAATCCCATCGATGACGCTGACGATGTCCTGAATTTCCGACGATGTGGTGCGGATAGCATCCATCGTGGTCACCACCTGTCCGAAGGCCTCGTCGGTGCGTCCTGCCAGCTGTGAGGCGGTTTTGGAAAGGCCGCTGGCTTCCTGCGAAGCACTGGTGGTGTGCGCGACGGTGCTACTGATTTCCTCCATCGCCGACGATGTTTGCTGCAAACTGGCGGCCGCTTGTTCGGTACGCCGGGAAAGGTCGCGGCCGCCTTGAGTGATTTCATTGGCGGCGTGATTGACCGATTCGCTGCTGCGTCGGACATCCAATAAAATGGTCTGGATTTTATCGGCAAAGGCATTGAACTGCTCGGCCACCGCCGCGCTTTCGTCGCGGCCTTGCACCGGCAGGCGTTGGGTGAGGTCGCCGTTGCCCGAGGCGATCGCCTGCATACGGCTGGCAAGGCGCTTCAGTGGGCGAGAGATGCTGTTGCCCAGCAGCCAGCTGGCCACCAGGCCCAGAAAGGCGATGATCAACCCCATGCCAATCATGCCGAGTGTCGAGGCCTCGCGCTGGTCTTCCAGCTGTGTCTCCAGGTCATTGAGACCGGCAAGGACGGCGCTTTCAGGCAGTCGGATCATCAGCACCCAGGGGTTACCGCTGTCATCCACCGAGAAGGGCCAATAGAGTTCGGTCATGCCCTGGTCCGTGTTTAGCCTGCGCACCTTCTCCCCTTGCTGCGCCTGGGCGATGCCGGCCTGAAGGTCTTCATCCAGCTCGTTTTCAGCGAGCTTGCCGAGCAGGTCAGGCGCGCTGGTATGGGCGGCCAAAGCTCCGTGAGAGGCGATCAAGGCGATTTCACCCGCGCCGTCGTAGAGCGACTGATTGGCTTCTTCCAGCAACCCCTGAATGAATTCGACCGACAGGTCGACACCGGCGCTGCCGCGGAATTCACCGTCGACCAGGATGGGCGCATTGAACGACGTGACCAGTAAGGTCTCGCCGTTGTAGTCGTAGAGGTGAGGGTCGACCACACAGGTACGCTTCGTTTCCTTGGGGCACAGATAGTATTCCCCGCGCCGAATGCCATCGGCATCGCGCTCCTGATTTTCCATGTCGCTGCCCAGCGCCAAGACCTCGATATCGCCGCTTTCGGTGCGATACCACCAAGGCATAAAGCGACCATCGGGGCCGTAACCTTGATCTTCGCGGCCGGTATAGCGGTCATCGTTGCCAAAGGCGTTGGGCTCCCAGCCAATAAAGGCGTCGAGCAGGTCGGGATTATCCACCACGGTCTGACGCACAAGCCGCGACAGCTCGCGACGGCTCATGGTCATCAACGGCTGACCCTCGCCGTCTTCCTGGCCCAGCATGGCATTGGTGTTCGCCAGGCTTTGAGCAAGCGTGAGGGCGTGCTCGAGCTCGCCCTTGATTTCCTCGGTCTGGGCCGACGCGGTCGCCGCCAGGCGTGCCTCTATGTTTTGTTCGAGCAGCGCTTTCGTCTGATTTTCAACCAGGGCCTGGGAGCGGGCGTTGGCAATCACCGAGTAGATGACCAACGCCGCCACGACCAGCAGGATACAGCCACCGACAAGCGTGGCGATGAGGGTGCGGACAGACTTAAATGTCATTGTTGTTAGTTCTCTCTATGCGCGTGAGCCGCATGCTACGGCTGTGAAACGGAGGTTAGAAGGCGGCCACCTTGAGCACCTGAACCACTCGACAGTTTGAATCGGCTGATGGTCTCAGCAAGATGGTCGGCCTGATCCTTGAGCTGTTCAGCGGCGGTGGTCGATTCTTCCACCATGGCCGCGTTTTCCTGGGTCATGCGGTCAAGGTCGGCAACCGCAATGTTTACCTGGCCGATACCGTCGCTCTGCTCGCCGGCAGCGGAGGAAATCTCGCCCAGCACATCGGTCACGCGGGTGATGTGGTTGACGATGTCTGCCATGGTTTCGCCGGCGCTTTGCACCAGTGTGGTGCCGTTGGTGACCTTGCCTTGGGAATCCTCGATCAGGTGCTTGATGTCGTTGGCCGCATCGGTACTGCGTTGGGCCAGCTTGCGGACTTCTTCGGCCACCACGGCAAAGCCACGGCCCTGCTCGCCGGCGCGGGCGGCTTCCACCGAGGCATTGAGCGCTAGCAGGTTGGTCTGGAAGGCGATGCTGTCCATCAGAGTGACGATCTCGCCGATCTTGCCTGACGACTCGGCAATATCGTCCATGGTCGAGGTGACCTGGGAGACAACCTCGCCGCCGCGACCGGCAACGTCCGAGGCGGCCTTGGCGAGCTGGTTGGCTTCCTGGGCGGACGATGAGGTGTGCTCGACCGTGCTGGTAATCTCCTCCATAGACGCGGAGGTTTGTTGCAGGCTGGAGGCGGTGTTTTCGGTACGCCGGGATAAGTCCTGGCCGCCGGTGGCAATTTCCGTGGCGGCGTTGTGTACCGCTTCACTGCTGGCGCGCACATCCAGCAGTACCGAGTCCATGGTGGCCACAAAACGGTTAAAGGCGGCGGCAATCTGGGTGATTTCGTCGTTACCCTCTTCCGGTAAGCGCTGGGTCAAATCGCCTTCGCCGGAGGCGATATTGTTCATGGCATCGCGGGCAGAGAGAAGCCGCCGAAGCAGCCATTTGAGTAAAATACTTATCAGAATTGCGGTGACGGCGGCGACAATCAGGAGCGTAATGATCGACGTGCTGGCAATCCCGCGTAGCCCGGCGGTGGCCTCGTGTTCATCCATCGCCACAACCAGTTGCCAATCGCTATCGCCGCCCACCGCGCTGCCCTGCAGCAAGGTCTCACGGTCATCCAGGGCTAGGGACAAGGGGGCATCACTAGCGGTGAGGCGCTGCAAATAGGCGGCATCCAACTGCTCGCTGAGCGCGGTAGAGGGTTCCAGGGTCAGCTCGGCGTTAGGGTGAGCGACCAAGGTGCCGTCGCCGGTGGTTAAAAAGCCAAAACTCGAAGGTGTAGGGGCGATGCTTGCGACAATGTCGATAACGTCTTCAATGCTGATATCAGCGCCCACCACGGCAGCCAGTTCGCCGTTTTGGTAGTAAGGGCGAGCAAAGGTCACAATTAATCCGCCACTTTGCGCGTCCACATAGGGGGCGGTAATGATCGTGTCCTCTGCATCGACAGCTTCCTGGTACCAGGGACGTTGGCGCGGGTCGTAATCACTCGGTGGCTCCCAGCCATCCGAAAAAACAGCGTCAGAGGTCTCGGGGACAGCCATGTAAGCCGAAATGAAGTTGCCAGCGTCTTCCAATTGGCGCAGCGCTGCTAAAGGAGCATCGCTTTCGACCGCCTCTTCCATACTGGCGAGCATGCTGTAGCGGGCGTTAAACCACTCGTCAATTGCCTGGGTATTACCATTGACCACTGCGTTTAGGTTGCGGGTCACCTGTTCGGAGTTGTGGTGCTTGACGGTGATGTAACTGGCAATACCATTGACTACCAGAGCAAGGGTAATCGCCGCTAACGTGGCGAGTAATAGTTTGGCGCGCAGAGATGAAAACATTGATCGCTCTCGGGACTGGATGCATTTCAGGGCGTGGGGGTGGCCCTGTCATTGGGTTGCATTAGCTATCGGCGAGAGCGATCGTTTCTTTAAGTAAGTTAGAGGTGGATGTCGTCGCCGGGTTAGCGCAGGTCGCTCACGGCAGTTTGAATATCTGTTAGCGACGCTTTGCTCAGGTCCTTGGAAAGGGTATGAATCACAAGCTTTTGCGTGGGGCCATCGAGTTTGTCGCGCAGTAGGCCTAAAAATTTGGGTGGAGCGACCATAATGAGCTTCTCTAAGCTGTTATCTACTCGAGCATTATAAAGGTGGTTGGCGACCTGTTTGGCGAACAGTTCGTTTTCATGCTTTGAGGCGGCCCCCTCCTCGCCGGAACTGCGTGCGCTGGTCGAACTTGATTCGTGAACGTCGGCGCCGGGGCGGTCGGTGACCAAATCGCCCTCGTGCAGGCGCCCTTCGGCATGTACCAAGCTTTCCTGCTCGGTGAGTGTTAACGCTTCGCGGGTAAAAATGCGCGCGCGAGCGGCATCAGCGACAACAATATAAGTGGTCATCGTGACGCGTCCTCCTTGTCGTTAGTGGTCACTTAACCATGGCAAGCGTTAAGCGCTAGGTCAAACTTCGAGCACGCTTCTAGACAGGCCTTAGGGCCTTGCCTATGGTGGTGGTCGGCTTTCTCGGAGTTTTGCCATGCCCATATTGTCGCTCGTTGCGCCCCAGCATTGGCGCAATTGCTATCTATTAATGCGCCACGGCCATAGCCAAGCGAATCAGCGGGGCGTGATCGTCAGCTCGCCGGCGCGTGGCGTGGAGGACTTCGGCCTTTCCGACCTTGGCGAGCAACAACTTGCCCAGTTGGTGGCCGATTGGCAGTGGCCAATACCAAATCGCGTGGTGCATTCGGATTTTTTGCGTACGGCGCAAACAGCGGCACGGATTGCGGCGGCGTTTGAGTTAGTACCAAGCGTCGATACGCGCTTACGAGAGCGTTATTTTGGCAAGCTAGAGGGGCAGAGTGACGATCACTATCCCAGCGTATGGGCATTGGACGCCCAAGACGCTGAGCATCAACGCCATCAGGTAGAAGCGGTAAGCGCGGTAGCGACGCGTATGCAAGCGGTGATAGCAGATTGGGAGCAGCAGGTTAGCGGAGAAACCATCGTGTTAGTCAGTCACGGTGATCCGCTGCAAATCCTGCTTACGGCGCTAGCCGGAAAGTCGTTGAGCCAACACCGTGAACAGACCGCCTTGCTACCCGCCAGTATGACGCTGATAGGGCGTTAGGCGCTGCCTTCAGACGGTGGAATCCAGGCAATCATATCGACCTCCACGTCGGCACCACCGGCAAGACCCGTGACGCCAATACAGGTGCGTGTTGGTAACGGTTGGGGGAAGTAGCTGGCATAGACCTTATTGACCTCGTCAAAATGGCCCATGTTGGTAATAAACACGCGGGACTGCACCACGTATTCGAAGCTGCTGCCTACTTCCTCCAGCACAATCGCCAGATTCTGCATCACGCGGTGGGTCTGTTCGGTGAAAGTGCCGAGCAGCATTTCGTTGGTTTCCGGCACCGTCGGCATTTGCCCGGTAATGAACACCAAATCACCCACGCGGCAGGCGTGAGAAAATGGCGCGATAGGCTGGGGCGCACGGTCGATAAATAGCTTTTCCATGGTGTCGCTATCCTTTGTAGATTGTTTTAGCCGCTTGTTTAAAAGCCTTATAAGCATCATGGGCCTCAAGTGAGGCCCATGATGTTGTGTTTATCCACAGCTGTTTTGGTGCTGGGGCTGTGGATTAATGCCCGAGGATCTGGCTTAAGAACAGCTGGGTACGTTCGGACTGGGGGTTATTGAAGAACGGCTCAGGTGCGTTTTCTTCAATAATTTGCCCTTGGTCCATGAAAATCACCCGGTCGGCCACGGTTTTAGCGAAGCCCATTTCGTGGGTGACGCACAGCATGGTCATGCCTTCCTCGGCCAGCTCCACCATGACATCCAGTACTTCTTTGATCATTTCGGGGTCGAGGGCGGAAGTCGGCTCGTCAAACAGCATCACGTCGGGGTGCATGCACAGCGAGCGGGCAATCGCGACCCGCTGCTGTTGACCGCCGGATAGCTGGCCAGGGTATTTTTTGGCTTGCTCGGCAATGCGTACCCGCTCCAGATACCGCATGGCCTGCTCTTCGGCTTCTTTGCGGGGCTTTTTTTGCACCCACATCGGCGCAACACAGCAGTTTTCCAGCACCGACAGATGGGGGAACAGGTTGAAGTGCTGAAACACCATCCCGACGCTGCGGCGAATCTGCTCAATACGTTTAACATCCTGGGTCAGCGGTACACCGCCCACGGTGATCTCGCCTTTTTGGTGCTCTTCAAGGTGGTTGATACAGCGGATCAGTGTTGATTTACCCGAGCCTGAGGGGCCACACACCACGATACGCTCGCCACGCTTGACCTCCAGGTAAATGTCACGCAGGACGTGAAAATCGCCGAACCATTTATTGACGTTATGCATCTCAACCATCAGGTCGGACGCGTTGGTGGCTGCTTGTGTCATGTTGATATCCTACTCAAAATCAAAAAAAGCGGCGTTAGGCGTTGCGGCCAAGCCTATTGTCTATGGCCGGTGTTGAGCTTGCGTTCCAGGTACTGGCTGTAGCGCGACATGCTGAAACAGAAAATCCAGAACATAAACGCGGCAAACACATAGCCTTCCAGGGAAAAACCCAACCAACGCGAGTCGGAGAGTGCCGCTTGCACAATCCCCAATAAATCAAACAGCCCAATGATCATCACCAGCGTGGTGTCTTTAAACAGCGAAATGAAGGTGTTGACGATGCCGGGAATCATCATCTTCAGCGCCTGGGGCATGATGATCAGTCCCATGCGTTTCCAGTAGGTCATACCCAGCGCGGCCGCCGCCTCTTCCTGCCCTTTGGGAATGGCCTGCAAGCCGCCGCGGATCACCTCGGCCATGTAGGCGCTCTGGAAGAGCGTCAAACCGATCAGCGCACGTACTAAGCGGTCGACGCCCATGCCCGAGGGCAAGAATAACGGCAGCATGACCGAGGCCATAAACAGGATAGTGATGAGCGGAACGCCCCGCCAAAATTCGATGAAAATGACGCAGAAGCTTTTCACGATAGGCATGGACGAACGCCGTCCCAGGGCGAGCACGATACCGATGGGTAACGCGCCGATCATCCCGATGCTGGCCAGCAGCAGGGTCAGCATCAAGCCCCCCCAGCGGTTGGTGGACACGCGGGGGAGATCGAAATAGCCGCCGTACAACAACACGAAAGCCACGACCGGAAAGGCTACCAGGGCAAAGACCGCTACCCAGCGCTTAAACGGCAGACGGGGAATGGCCATCCAGGCAATCAGTGTAAAGAACATGGCAAAGATGATATTGGCGCGCCAATATTCATCGCTTGGGTAGAGCCCATATATGAACTGGTGGAAGCGGGCGTTAATGAACACCCAGCAGGCGCCAACCCGTGAGCAGTCTTCACGGCTGCTGCCGACCCAATCGGCATCGATAAACGCCCATTGGACAGTCGGTACGACCAGCAGGTAGAGCACAAACAGGCCCAGCAGGGTGAAGAGGCTGTTGATGGGGCCATTGAACAGATTTCCGCGAAGCCAAGCAATGGGCCCAATCGTGCCTTTCGGCGCCGGCTGCTCGGGTATCATATCTTTGTTATGAATCATAAGGTTGCCTCCGGCCTAGCGTTCGACGAGCGCAACGCGAGCGTTGAACCAGTTCATGAACATGGACACCAGCAAGCTGATGATCAGATAAACCGCCATGGTCATGGCAATGACCTCGATCGCCTGGCCGGTCTGATTCAGCGTGGTGCCGGCAAATACCGAGACGAGATCGGGATAACCGATGGCGGTGGCCAGCGATGAGTTCTTGATCAGGTTGAGGTACTGGCTGGTGAGTGGTGGAATAATCACTCGCATGGCCTGGGGAATTACTATCAGGCGCAGCACCAGCTTACGCGGCAGGCTGAGCGCCTGGGCAGCTTCCGTCTGGCCATGGGGAATCGCCTGAATACCGGAGCGCACTATCTCGGCGATAAACGAGGCGGTATAAATGGTCAGGGCCAGCCAAAGGGCGAGGAACTCAGGAATTACCGTGATGCCGCCGCGGAAATTAAACCCCGTCATTTCAGGCAGTTCCCAGGTAACCGGGACGCCGGTGACCAACAATACCAGCAGCGGAAAACCGAAAATTAGTGCCGGAACAATCCAGCCCACAGGTAAACGTTGTCCTGTTGCTTCGTGCCGCCGCTTATTCCAAACCACCAGCGCGATACTGGCGACGATGGCCACCACAAAGGCGGCCGGTATCAGCCCAAACCCCGACTCAAATAGCGGTTCGGGGATGTATAGGCCGCGCACGTTGAGAAAGAAGGCTTCACCAAAGGTCAGGCTCTCGCGGGCGTTGGGTAGGGCGCGCAGAACGGCGAAGTACCAGAAGAAAATCTGCAACAGCAGCGGGATATTGCGGAACGTCTCGATATAGGCGTTGGCCAGGCGCGCCAGCAGCCAGTTGGGCGAAAGGCGCGCAATGCCGACAATAAAGCCGACAATGGTAGCGGCCAATACCCCCAACCCACCCACCATCAGCGTATTGAGCAGGCCAATGACAAAGGTTCGGCCGTAGGTGCTGTCTTTGGAGTATTCGATTAAGGTTTGGCCAATACCAAACCCTGCGGTTCGCTCAAGAAAACCGAACCCGGTCCTGATACCGCGTTCGGATAGGTTTTCCTGAACATTACCGATAATAAATAACAGGAAAGCCGCAACGGCTGCGACGACCAAGAGTTGAAAAATAAGCGCGCGCTTTGCGCGGTCTCGCCAAAACGGCGGCTTTTGGCCTGCCGGGCGAGCATTAGGTCTTACCGACATGGGTGGCGTCTCCGCGATACGGAAGGTCAATCAGAAGGCCCGCCTATACCTTTGAAACAAGGAATGGCGGGCCGGGGTCAAGCGAGACGCTTAGCGAATCGGCGGTGCGTACTGAATGCCGCCTTCGGTCCAGAGCTCGTTAATACCGCGCTCAATTTCCAGCGGTGAGTCCTTGCCCACGTTGCGATCAAAGCTTTCGCCGTAGTTACCCACTTGGCTGATGATTTGGTAAGCCCAGTCGGCGTCTAGGTCCATTTCTTCGCCGTAGTTGCCATCTTCACCTAGCAGTCGGGCGATGTTGGGGTCTTCAGATTCCAGCATGTCGTCAACGTTTTCGCTGTCCACGCCGTACTCTTCAGCGTTCATCATGGCGAATAGCGACCATTTGACGATGTTGAACCACTTGTCATCGCCTTGGCGAACCACAGGTCCGAGCGGCTCTTTGGAAATGACGTCGGAGAGAATCTCTGAACCCTCAGGGTCGTCAAGTTGAATACGCAGAGCAGCAAGCTGAGAGGTGTCAGATGTCAATACGTCACAACGGCCGGCTTCGTAACCGCCAACGGTTTGCTCAGAGGTATCAAAAACGATTGGGTCGAATTCCATATCGTTGGCGCTAAAGTAGTCGGCCAGGTTCAATTCGGTAGTGGTACCCGACTGGATACAGATTGACGCGCCGTCGAGCTCGTCAACGCTGGAAACGTCCAGGTCTTTGGACACCATGAAGCCTTGGCCGTCATAGAAGGTAACGCCGGTGAAGTTGAGACCCAGCGTTGTATCACGGGTAGTGGTCCAGGTGGTGTTACGCGACAGCACATCTACTTCGCCGGACTGCAGTGCTGTGAAGCGCTCAACTGCATTCAATGAAATGTAGTTGACCGCTTCCGAGTCACCCAGAACGGCAGCGGCTACTGCACGGCAAACATCAACGTCAATGCCTTCCCAGTTACCATCGTCGTCAGGTGCAGAAAAGCCGGGTAGGCCGTCGCTTACGCCACACTGCACTTCACCACGTTCGATGGTATCTTCGAGCGTATCGGCTTGAGCCGTCGCCATGCCGGCTAGTGTCAGCGAGCCAGCCGATGCCAATAGCGCCAGGTGTTTTTTCTTCAACATGTAGGTTCCCTCGAATTATTTGAATATCGTTATGCATGCCGTAGCATGTCTTTAACCTAGCAAGGAAGATGCCAACAGGGGTACTAGCGGTAATTCAGCGCTTTTCAACGCTAATCAACGAATTCGAGACGAACGTCTAGGTGCAAAAATCACGACTATCTACTTTGCCTGCACCGTTGTGGCGCAGGCAAAGAGAACGATAGTCTAAAACGGGTGTTTGGCGGGGTTATTCAGTTGCGAAAGACTTGCGCATGAACGGCGGCAAAGAAAGCGCCCCGCGGTGGGCCTCCACCGTATAGTATTCAAGCGGCATGTCGTGGTGGGCCGCTTCTTGTTCGCGGAAGTTTTCAACGTTGGTGGCTTTGCCCGCCAGCGTCACACTCCACCAACCCGACGGATAAACCGGCTGTGGGAAGGGTAGCGTCGCCACGCTCTCAAAACCCGCTTCGCGCATATCGTGGCGTAGTTCGCGAATAATGGAGCCGCTGTGGTAAAGCGGCGATTCGCTTTGCTGTACCATGACGCCGCCATTTTTGAGGATGCGGTGGCAGCGCTTCAGGAAGTCGGTTTTAAACAGCCCTTCGGCGGGCCCCACGGGGTCAGTCGAGTCGATGATCAGCACATCGATGCTCTCATCGGGTGCATCGTCCACCCACTTGACGCCATCATCGAATAGCAACTCGGCACGGGGGTCGTTATTGGACGCCACCAGTGCGGGGAAAAATCGCTCTGAGGCTTTGGTGACCTCTTCGTCGATATCAATTTGGGTGACATGCTCAACGCCTGGGTGACGCAGCACTTCTTTCAGCGTGCCGCAGTCGCCGCCGCCAATAATCACCACCCGCTTGGGATTCTGATGAGTAAATAGCGCTGGGTGAGCAATCATCTCGTGATAGAGAAAGTTGTCGCGATCGGTCAGCATCACGCAGCCGTCCAGCACCAACAGGTTGCCGTAGGTCTCGGTGGCGTAGACTTCCAGGTGCTGGTAAGGGCTTTGCACATCGTGCAGCTTTTCAGAAATCTTCAGCGAGAAAGCGCTGCCGTGGCTATCGAATACCTCGGTAAACCACGAGGTGTCGGGACGTTCGATCATGACGGGGCTCCTGGGCACGTGTCGTTCGGTTGAGTGGCAATGCCCTGATGATATTGGGGGCTAAGATCGTGCAGCGCCTCCATAAAGGCGGTGACGTGGTCAGGATTTGTGAACTGGCTGATACCGTGGCCCAGGTTAAAAATATGACCGGGGCCGTGGCCATAGCTTTCCAGCACGCGGGCCACTTCGGCGCGTATAGCGGAAGGCCGGGCGAACAGCACATTGGGGTCCAGATTGCCCTGCAGGGCAACTTTATGGCCAACGCGAGCCCGGGCATCGGAAAGCTCGGTGGACCAATCGATACCCAAGGCATCGGCACCGGCGCAGGCGATGTGTTCAAGCCATTGGCCGCCGTTTTTGGTGAAGAGAATGACCGGTACCTGGCGTCCGTCGTGCTCGCGAATCAAGCCAGAAACAATTTGCTCCATATAGCGCAGCGAGAACTCAAGGTAAGCCGGGGTAGACAGCGCGCCGCCCCAGGTATCAAAAATCTGTACCGCCTGGGCGCCCGCACGAATCTGCGCGTTGAGGTAGTCGGTTACCGCCTGGGCCAGCGTATCCAGCAGCTGGTGCATGGTGTCCGGCGTGTCATAGAGCATGGTTTTCAGGTGGCGGAAATCTTTACTCGAACCGCCCTCGACCATGTAGGTGGCGAGTGTCCAGGGGCTGCCGGAAAAACCAATTAACGGCATGCGACCGTTCAGTTCACGGCGAATGGTCGAGACCGCGCGCATGACGTAATCTAGGTCGCGCTCGGCGTCGGGGACGCTCAGCGCGGCCACCTCTTCTAGGGTACGCACGGTTTTTCTGAATTTGGGGCCTTCGCCAGTTTCGAAATAAAGCCCCAGGCCCATGGCATCGGGGATCGTCAGAATATCCGAAAATAAAATAGCGGCATCCAGAGGATAGCGCTCAAGAGGCTGCAGCGTGACCTCGCACGCCAGATCATGGTTGCGACACAGATCCATAAAACTGCCAGCATCGGCGCGTTTGGCACGGTATTCCGGCAGGTAGCGGCCTGCTTGGCGCATCATCCACACCGGAGTGCGGTCAACGGGCTGGCGAGCCAGCGCACGAAGAAAACGGTCGTTTTGCAAAGGTGTGGGGGTCATAAACACTTGCTCTTGAGAAATTTGCCCGCATTGTAGAGGAGCTATTGTACTGGAAGATAGACCGCCTGGCGGCGCGACGCGTGGCAAAAATTGTCGCACCGCGCCGATTTTCTCAATGCTTTGCGGCCAACCTAGCCGTGAGCAGACCGCCGCTTCCTGTTAAACTATCAGCTCATTTTGCCAACACTGGTAGGGGTAACCGGTTTGGTTAATTAGCGAGGTAACCTGTGACCATTCGCTTCATTGCCGCTTCGCGGCTGCCCACGCCCTGGGCGACATTCACCATGCATGGTTTCGAAGATGAAGCCACGGGGAAAGATCATATCGCCTTAACGTTGGGTGATGTGACCGGAGAAGAACCTGTGTTGGGGCGTGTGCATTCGGAGTGTTTGACTGGCGACGCGCTGTTCTCAATGCGCTGCGACTGCGGCTACCAGCTACAAGAAGCGCTGAAGCGAATTGCGGAAGAAGGGCGTGGCGTCTTGCTGTATCTGCGCCAAGAAGGGCGCGGCATTGGTTTATTGAACAAGATTCGCGCCTATCACCTGCAAGACCACGGGGCTGACACCGTCGAGGCCAACGAACAGCTGGGCTTTGGTGCCGATATGCGCCGCTACGACCTATGCGTGCCGATGCTCGACCATCTGGGTGTCAGTGCGCTCAAGCTGATGACCAACAATCCGCGCAAAGTCGATGCCCTGACCCGTGACGGGGTGAGTGTGGTTGAACGCCTGCCCATTACCACCGGTCTTAACCCCCATAACGAACAGTATCTCTCCACCAAAGCAGGCAAGCTTGGCCACATGATGCTGCTGGATGACTTCACCCAGGCCAGCGACGTGGATATTGAGCGCAAGGAATGATAGCGAAGGACGATCTTGAGCTGGTGTTGGACGTTTGGAGTGTCCTATGACCGACCCAATGCATGAGACACATGAGTCGCTCTGTGAATTCAGTCATTTAGAGGAGCGTCTGCATAGCATCACCCACGGCATCGGCGCTGTGCTTAGCTTGGTGGGGATGGCCGTGCTGCTGATAGCGGCGAGCTTCGCAGTCCAGATCGATCCGTGGAAGATCACCAGTTTGAGCTTATATGGCACCACGTTGGTACTGCTGTATACCGCCTCGGCCCTCTACCACACCATTTCTCATCGGCGATGGAAGCAGCGTTTTCAATCTCTTGACCACTGCGCCATTTATCTGCTCATTGCCGGGACTTACACACCGTTTCTGCTCGTCAATATGCGTGGCCCTATAGGCTGGGCCCTATTTGCCGCCGTATGGTCACTGGCGCTGGTGGGTATTGCTTGCAAACTGCGCTGGCCCCAGCGCTTTGCGGTATTACGCGTGGCGATTTATCTGCTCATGGGCTGGATGATTGTACTGGCGTCAGGGGATTTGTCGGCTAATTTATCGTCGACCGGCATAACGCTGTTGGCCGCTGGAGGCATCACCTACACACTGGGGGTTATCTTCTACGCCGTGCGTGCCATCCCCTATAATCACGCCATTTGGCATCTGTTTGTTATCGGCGGAAGCGTTTGCCATTACTTTGCCGTTTATAATGCCGTGCTGCCCCACCCCGCAGTCACCTAAGCGCTTAGCTGCCTCTTTTTCAGGGCGATGACGCGCGATGATGCGTAGCGTCATAGCGATAAATGCATGATCGCGCCACGCAGCTCACGATGGTCTACCCATAGCTTGCCTAAGGTAATAGGGAGCTTGAAACGGCGCTTTCCGGCAGCGCCAGGGTTGAAGAGCAGTTTTCCGGCCTTCCATTCGTTGCGGGGTTTGTGGGAGTGTCCGTGCAGTACAGCGTCGCAAGGCGTCGCCGGGTCAAAATCCTCCAATCGATGAACAAGATGCAGGTGCCGGTCATTAACAATAATGTCTTGATGGACCGGCAGCCTCGTCGACCACGACGCCGTATCGATATTACCCCGCACGCAGTGAACCGGCGCCAGTTTTTCCAGACGCTGTAAAATAGCGCTATCAGCTTCTTTGTTGCCCACATCCCCAAGATGTAGGATTAGCCCGCTCCCCTGCAGCAACACAAGCGCCTCATCGCGCAGTAGCCCGTGGGTATCGGCAATCACACCAATGGGAGAAGCGATGCTGTAATGCAGGGTCGTCGCGCTCACTAACGCTCAGCCGCCGCTTTTTCACGCGCAATGGCGCGTGCCATCGCGGGACGCTGGGCATGGCGTTCGCGGTAGGCGATAAACGGCTCGGGTAGGCGATGTTTCATGCTGGAAGCCCAGCTTAATGTGTGGGTCAGAAACAGATCCGCCAGCGTAAAGGTATTGCCCACTAGCGTTTCCTGGCCCTGATAGCGGCGCTCCAGCGCTTGCAGCGCACGCTGAAATTCCCAAGCGCAGGTGGGTAAAATGGCCGGGATGCGTTTATCCTGAGGCAAGGCAAACTGATGTTTGGCCTGGTTCCACAAGGGCTGTTCCAGTTCGGTGACGATAAAGCTCAGCCATTGCTCTACCTGCGCCCGCTTAATGGCCTCATGAGGCATTAAATGGCCATCGTCATATTGATCGGCCAAATAGCGGCAAATCGGTGCTGACTCAAACAGCTTAACGTCACCATCTTCCAATACCGGCACCTTGCCATCTGGGTGGCGCGCTAAGTGCTCTGGCGTTTGGCCTTCGCCTTTATCCAGCGCCACGTGCTGGCAGCGGTACTCCAGGCCCAGTTCTTCAAGCGTCCAGGTGGCTCGCAGCGAGCGTGACTGGGGAAAACTGTACAGCGTAATCATGATAGCGGGCGCTCCGGTAAATTAAGGTGCCTTCAATTTAGCGGTTGCTCGGCTAGCTGTCACTTAGGATTATTCACGCGCTTTTTGGATACGTTCATAAGCGTTACTGATCTCGCTAGTGCGCGCCTGGGCCACTTCGCGCATGCTTTCAGGTAGCCCTTTACCGGCCAGCTTATCCGGGTGATTTTGGCTCATCAGACGGCGATAGGCTTTCTTGATCTCGGCATCACTGGCGTCTTCCGACACGCCCAGTACCCGGTAAGCGTCTTTAAGCGCTTCTTCACTGGCGCCCTGGGAGTTAGCGGCAGCACCGTGCAGCATGGCTTCGATTTGTTGGACCTCGGCCTCGCTACAGCCCACGCCGCGGGCGACGCGCAGAATCATTTCGTGCTCGGCAGGGTGCAACACGCCGTCTGCGGCAATTGCCGAAAGCTGCACCTGCAGAAATACCTGGCGCATGACGGGCTGGTGCCGGGTGAGGTGGTTCACGCTGGCAAGCTCAGCGTTTAGGTCGAAGTCGTCGGCGCGGCCACGCTCAAAGGCGGCGCGTGCCTTGGCGCGATGCTCGCCCTGCAGGTGCATTTCGTCGAAGAGTTTCTCGGCAACGCCAAGTTCGCCGTCGGTGACTTTGCCGTCGGCTTGGCACAGGCAACCCATTACCTTAAAAATCGATTCCAAAAAGCCTTCTTGAATGCGTGTGCGCGCCAGGCCTAAGCGGCGACTGATACGCGTACTCAGCCACCAGCCTAGGCCGCCGCCGACTAGCAGGCCAACGGGGCCGCCAGCAGCAAGGCCGATCAGCGCAAATACAATAATCAGAAATAACATGGCAGTCTCTAGCGTTGAGGAAAATAAAGCTTACGGCAGCCGGGCGCGAATCGCACGTTCGATGCCCTCGGCATCCAGGCCGCAGTCGTGGAGCAGCTCGGCGGGCGTGCCGTGTTCCACAAACTCATCGGGTAGACCGAGGTTAAGCACCTCGATTTGAACGCCCTCGGCATGCAGCAGTTCATTCACGGCGCTGCCAGCCCCACCGGCGATAACGTTTTCTTCCAGCGTGACCAGCAGTTCGTGCTCGTCGGCGGCGTGGAGCACCGCATCACGGTCCAGCGGCTTGATGGAGCGCATATTGATGTGGGTGGCATCAAGCGTCTCGGCGACCGCAGCAGCGGCACTGTTAACGCTGCCAAACGCCAATAGCGCGATGCGAACGCCGTCGCCTGAAGCTTCACGGCGTACCTCGGCTTGGCCAATCGGTAGCGCGTCCAGGTGCTCGGGAATCGCCACGCCGGGGCCGGTTCCGCGGGGGTAGCGCACGGCCGCTGGGCCTTTGTGGTGGTAAGCGGCGCTCAACATTGCTCGGCACTCGGCTTCGTCGGCCGGGGCCAGAATCACCATGCCCGGTACGCAGCGTAAAAAAGAAAGATCCATGCTGCCGTGGTGGGTGGGGCCGTCTTCGCCTACTAGCCCCGCGCGATCAATAGCAAAGGTGACGTCCAGCGCCTGCACGGCGACGTCATGAATCAGTTGGTCGTAGCCGCGCTGTAGAAAGGTGGAGTAAATCGCCACCACGGGCTTCATCCCTTCGCAGGCCATGCCCGCCGCCAGCGTCACCGCGTGCTGCTCGGCAATCGCGACATCGAAATAGCGTTCTGGATATTCCTTGGAGAAGCGAATCAGGTCGGAGCCTTCGCGCATCGCCGGGGTAATTCCCATCAGGCGAGCATCCGCAGCGGCCATATCGCACAGCCAGTCGCCGAACACGTTGCAGTATTTTTTCTTGGCCACGGTTTTGGCCGTATGGTTCGGGGCTACGGGCGCGGCAGTGGGTTTTTGATGCACTGGCGCGCTGGGTTTTTCCAGCTTGGTGATGGCGTGGTAGCCAATCTGGTCGGCTTCGGCGGGCAAAAAGCCCTTGCCCTTGACGGTTTTGATATGCAGAAACTGCGGGCCGTCCAGGTCGCGCAGGTTGTCTAGCGTCTCGGTGAGCGCGTCAAGATCATGACCGTCGATGGGGCCGACATAGTGAAACCCCATCTCTTCAAATAGCGTGGCAGGGCTGACCATGCCTTTCATGTGCTCTTCAGTGCGCCGCGCTAATTCCAGGGCGCCAGGCAGGTGGGAAAGCACCTTTTTGCCTTCTTCACGCATCTTTAAATAGGGCTTGCTGGAGAGCACACGGGCCAAGTAGGTCGCCATGCCGCCAACGTTTTCGGAAATCGACATTTCGTTGTCGTTGAGGATGACCAGCAGTTTGGCATCCACGTGGCCCGCGTGGGCGAGGGCTTCAAACGCCATGCCCGCGCTGAGTGCGCCGTCACCGATAATCGCACACACGCGGCGTGGCACTTTCTGTGCCTGGGCGGCCAGCGCCATGCCCAACGCCGCTGAAATAGAGGTGCTGGAGTGGCCCACGCCGAAGGTGTCGTAGCCAGACTCGGCGCGGCGTGGAAAAGCCGCAAGGCCGCCATGTTGGCGAATGCTCAGCATGGCGTCCCGCCGCCCGGTGAGAATTTTGTGCGGGTACGCTTGGTGGCCGACGTCCCAGACTAAACGGTCTTCGGGTGTGTCGAACGCGTGGTGCAGCGCTACGCTCAGCTCAACCACGCCCAGGCCTGCGCCAAAATGGCCGCCGGAAACGCCCACGCTGTAAAGCAGGTAGGCGCGCAGCTCATCCGCTAGTTGGGCAAGTTGCTTAGCGTTCATGGCCCGCAGGGCAGCGGGGTGATCAAAGGTGTCGAGCAGCGGCGTCGCCGGGCGCTCGCGGGGTATTTCGTCGAACAGCTTCATGGGCATGTTTTCATGGACATTGTTTAGTGGTCGCGCTCGATCATGTAGTGGGCAAGATCGGCCAGTGGTGCGGCATGCTCACCCAGCGGGGCGAGGGCGGCAATGGCCTCGTCAATTAGAGTATGAGCTTTGCGCTGTGCACCCGCTAACCCCAGCAGGCTGGGGTAAGTGGGCTTGGCGCGGGCGGCATCAGCGCCCGATGTCTTGCCGAGCGTGACGGTGTCACCGGTCACGTCGAGGATATCGTCATGAATCTGGAAGGCTAGTCCAATGGCGCGGGCGTAGCGAATCAGCGCCTGTAAACGCGGGTCGTGCTCATCAACAGCGATCAGGCCGCCCAGGCGCACGGCGGCGACGATCAGCGCGCCGGTTTTGTGGGCATGCATATGCTCCATGGCCTCAACATTAGGATGATCGCCGACGGCGGCTAAATCCAACGCTTGACCCGCGACCATGCCGTCGCGCCCAGAGGCGCTGGCAAGCGTGGTCACTAAACTGCCCAGCCGTGGGTGCGCCGTGCGTGCCAATACTTCAAACGCCAGTGCCTGAAGCGCGTCGCCTGCTAATATCGCAGTAGCTTCATCAAACGCTTTGTGGACCGTTGGCTGGCCGCGGCGCAGGTCGTCATCGTCCATGGCAGGCAAGTCGTCGTGGATCAGTGAATAGGCATGGATCAACTCAATAGCGGCAGCGGGTGCGTCGAGATCGTCGTCATGGGCGCCCAGCGCCCGGCCAGCCAGATACACCAGTAACGGGCGCAGGCGTTTGCCACCCACCAGCAAGCCATGGCGCATGGCGGCTTCTAGCCGTGGCTCAGTGGCCGGGCGCGTATCAAACAGCGCATTCAAGGTGGCATCAACGCGGGTGTTGCTGGTGTTATGCTGTTGGGCCAGCCGAACGCCGGGGGGCGCTACCATGGGGGCGTCTCCTTGCTGTCGTCAGGGTCTTCCGTGGGCACCTCGGGGCCTGCAAAAGGGGTTACATCCAAGCGGCCTTCACTATCTTCGCTAAGGGCGCGTACTTTTAGCTCGGCACTGTCCAGGCGTTGCTGGGCGTCGCGGGTCAGGCGTACACCTTGCTCAAAGGCGGTCAGCGCGTCTTCCAATGAGAGTTCGCCAGACTCCAGGCGTTCCACGATCGTTTCAAGCTGCTCAACCGTGGCGGCAAAATCTTGTGCAGGGGGTGTGGTGTCGCTCATTGGGCAATGCCTACCGTTTTCCTGACGCCCTAAAACCGGGCAGCGTATGTGCTTACAAATGCGGTCTTCAAAAATAAGCCCACAGTATACACCGAGGCTAGGGGGTGGCGTCTGCCCTCATGGAGCTTCCCAACGTTCAACTTGTGTCGCGTTCATCTTGACAACGCACACTTTTCATCTCGCCAGCCCAGCGTGAGTGCAGGCGGATGTGCTACCATATTGGCCTTCCGCGAACCGTTACACGGCGCATGCCGCCGACCATAGAGGTTGATTCAGCCATGGCCAAAACGTCCCTGGACAAGAGCAAGATCAAGATCCTGCTACTCGAGGGCGTCCACCAAAGCGCGGTGGACAATTTTCACAACGCAGGTTACGAGAATATTGAGCATCTGCCTACATCGCTTGATGAAGCATCGCTGATCGAGAAGATCAGCGATGTTCACTTCATCGGTATCCGCTCGCGTACTCAACTGAGCGAGCGCGTATTTGAAGCGGCAGAAAAGCTGGTGGGCGTTGGCTGTTTCTGCATCGGTACCAATCAGGTCGACCTCAATGCGGCCCTCAAGCGCGGCATTGCCGTATTCAATGCGCCCTATTCAAATACCCGCTCGGTGGCCGAGTTAGTGCTTGCCGAAGCGATTATGCTGCTGCGCGGTATTCCGGAGAAAAACGCCCGCGCCCATCAGGGCGGTTGGCTGAAATCGGCGAAAAATTCCCACGAGGCGCGCGGCAAAACGCTGGGTATCGTGGGCTATGGCAGCATCGGCGCGCAACTTTCCGTGCTGGCCGAGTCGCTGGGCTTTAACGTCATTTATTACGATGTGATCGCCAAGCTGGGCATGGGCAACGCCAACCAGGTGGCCAACCTTGAAGAGCTACTGGGGCGCTCGGATGTGATCAGCCTGCACGTACCTGACCTGCCCTCTACACGCTGGATGATTGGCGCGAAAGAAATCGCCGCGATGAAGCCCGGGGCGATATTAATCAATGCCTCGCGAGGTAGCGTGGTGGAAATTGAGCCGTTGGCTGAGTCCATCAAAGCAGGCAGTCTCAACGGCGCTGCGATTGATGTCTTCCCGGTAGAGCCAAAAGGCAATGACGAAGAGTTCGAAAGCCCGCTACGCGGATTGGATAACGTCATCCTGACGCCGCATATCGGGGGCTCAACCCTGGAGGCCCAGGAAAATATCGGCATTGAAGTGTCAGAAAAACTGATCACTTACTCCGATAACGGCACCACGGTCACTTCGGTCAACTTCCCCGAAGTGGCGCTGCCCGCGCACCCGGACAAGCACCGCCTGCTGCACATTCACGACAACGTGCCGGGCGTGCTGTCGCAGATCAACCGGGTTCTGTCTGAAAATGGCATCAACATCTCCGGTCAGTATCTGCAGACCAACGAGAAAGTCGGCTATGTGGTCATTGATGTGGATAAAGCCTACGGCCCTCAGGCGCTGGAAGCATTGAAACAGGTGGAGCATACGCTGAAGATTCGTGCCCTTTATTCGGCGCAGAATAGCTAAAACTTAGCGTCAGCGGTACAAAACGGCCCCTCATTGTAGGGGCCGTTTTAGTCTGCTTTTCTTCAGAGCATTGATGACGCTTGCCAGAAAGCCGTGGTGGCCGCTGCCAAAGTGCTGCACGCTTTAGGGAATCTCACGCCGATACAGTGAATAACCAGCCACCCGCCAACGCTCGCCCGTGCGGGTGTCGTAGTAGCCTCCCTGAGCGCTACGGCCTTCATCCTCTATACGCCAGTCAGCACCGCCATCGTAGCTAACCGCAGTCACATCATTGCCCAACAGACTGCCTTCGTTCACACCATCAAACAACAAACCTTCTTCCGGCGTGATATAGAGGGCATAGCCCACCAGATCACTATCGAACTCGTGCAGCTCAGTGAGTTGATCGCCATTCCAGTGCCAGATCGAAGTAGGGTGATGTATCAACTGCTCCTTGGGCATCAGCGACATGGGGCGTCCTTTGCGGGCGAGAATATAGACCTCTCCTTGCTCATTCGCGGCAATATCGTTAACACCGTAATCGCCGATGGCGACCTCAAAGCGTGGTTCGGTTTCTCCCCACGGCAGTGAGTAGATAACGCTTTCGCCTCGGGCTTGATCGAAGAACGCCATACGCAGCACGTTATCCTGGCCAAGGGCAACTAAATCGAAACGCTGCCGTTCATTTTCCGGATCACGCGCTTCCGCTGGTACAGGGATTTCCTCCCAGTGCTCCCCGCCATCCTCGGTGCGCCAAATGTGGGGGCCCCAGCCAATCAGATAGCCCCGCTGGGCATCGAGAAACCGAAATGTCGAAATATTTTGATCTTCGGGCCAGCGTAACTTCTCCCAGGACTCGCCCTGGTCGGTAGATTTAAAAAGTTGGGTCGCCTGAGGGTGGTAACGCTCACCTGCAGGCTTATTAGCAGTACGGTCTGACCAGCCTGTCGCTAGATATAAGGTATTCCAATCTGGAGACAGCCACCAATCTGCCTGCTGAGCAGGTTCTTCAAAGCGTCGTTCAACACCTTTTTCTAGAGAGCCACTGAGAATACGTACCGTACGACGGTTGATTATTTCTGCGGGGCTGTACATCCAGCGCTCACTGTACTCAAGCTTAACATTCTCGTTTACTTCTTCATCTGTTCTATGCTTGAAAGTAGTTTCAGGGTTCGTGAGTTTCATTGACAAAATTTGCTCATTACGCATCCGAAAATCCCCTGGCCCGTAAGGGGTGTCCTCTTTCATAAAGTCGTTACTAACACGCTCCCACTCCGTGCCATGGATGAAGGCCCAGTAGACAAATAGCACGCTCCCTAATAGGAAGCCATAGCGCTTTTTCATTTAAGGAATTTCGCGGCGGTAGAGCGAATAACCAGCCACCCGCCAACGTTCGCCTGTGCGGGTGTCGTAGTAGCCCCCCTGAGCGCTGCGACCTTCATCCTCTATACGCCAGTCAGCACCACCATCGTAGCTAACCGCAGTCACATCATTGCCCAACAGACTGCCTTCGTTCACGCCATCAAATAACAAACCTTCTTCCGGCGTGATATAGAGGGCATAGCCCACCAGATCACTGTCGAACTCGTGCAGTTCTGCCAATTGATCGCCATTCCAGTGCCAGATAGATGTAGGGTGATGTATCAACTGCTCTTTGGGCATCAGCGACATGGGGCGTCCTTTGCGGGCGAGAATATAGACCTCACCTTGCTCATTCGCGGCAATATCATTTACACCGTAATCGCCGATGGCGACCTCAAAGCGTGGTTCGGTTTCTCCCCACGGCAGTGAGTAGATAACGCTTTCGCCTCGGGCTTGATCGAAGAACGCCATACGCAGCACGTTATCCTGACCGAGGGCGACTAAATCGAAACGCTGCCGTTCATCTTCCGGATCACGTGCTTCCGCAGGCACAGGGATTTCCTCCCAGTGCTCACCGCCATCCTCGGTGCGCCAAATGTGGGGGCCCCAGCCAATCAGGTAGCCCCGCTGGGCATCGAGAAACCGAAATGTTGAAATATTTTGGTCTTCGGGCCAGCGTAACTTCTCCCAGGACTCGCCCTGGTCGGTAGATTTAAAGAGTTGGGTGAGCTGCGGCGTGTAGCGCTCGCCCGGAGCAGGATCCATGTGATAGTCCATCCATCCCGTCGCGAGATAGAGGGTATCCCAATCAGGGGAGAGCCACCAGTCGGCCTGCTGAGCAGGCTCTTCAAAGCGCCGTTCAACCCCTTCCTCAAGCGAGCCACTAAGGATGCGTACTGTGCGGCGGTTGGCACGCTCAGCGGGACTGGCCATCCAGTGCTCACTGTACTCAAGCTTAACATTCGCGTTCACTTCTTCATCTGTTCTATGCTTGAAAGTAGTTTCAGGATTCGTGAGTTTCATTGACAATATCTGCTCACCACTCATTCGAAAATCCCCCGGCCCGTAAGGGGTGTCTTCCTTCATAAAGTTGTTACTGATGCGCTCCCACATGCCCCCACTCCCTATCACGTATCCTGCTATCAAAATGACCAATGTTGCTGCTGCCCACTGATATCGGCGCATAGTGGCTCCTAGCGTGTATGATTCATCAGCCGCGAGCGCCTGCTCCACAGCGCTGAGACCTTCATTTACCGCCCGCCCAGCCTTGAGCAACGCGCACCCAGCAACTGGCGGTGTCGTTGGGTTCGGCGTAGCAGTCCCAGGGGAACTGGACTTTCACCCGGCCGTGTTCGTCGCAGTGAATCTCTTCGCCTTCCGGGCCGACCACAAAGGCGACCTGTGGGCCATCGACGCGGGGTTTGGGGTTGGGCGTGGCCCGCCAGTGGGCATCGCCGTGGATCCGCATGACCTGGTTGTGGTAGCGGGTCATCCCGTTGGCATCCCCCTGGGTGATACCGTCCTCTTCCAGCGCCTGGGGTTGCTCGCCGATGTGGTTCACTTCAATGGCCTGCCAGTCGCGGTTGAGACTGTCGGTGTCGTGGTCGGTCAGACTAAAGCGCAGGCCGGTGCTACTGCCCACAAAGTGATAGCGCTCCTCCCGGCCCAGACTGTCGGTGACCAGGGTGTGATCCACATGATAGGTATAAGAGCGCGACAGCCCACCGGCTTCCTGCTGGCCCACCACCGGGCCATCCGGCGCGTGGCGATCCCAGGTGTAGTGGGCTTCCATGCCGCCGGGTACCCGGTGGGCTGTGAGCATATGCGCTTGCCACTCAAACTCGCGCACCACCTCGCCGTGGCGGTGGCGCACCGCAATCAAATCCCCCACCGGGCTATAGGAGTAGCGCACCAGCCAACAGTGCTGATCGTCATCTTTATATTGGTTAATAATCATTTGCAGTGCAGAAGCTCTATACAATACGCATGACTAATGCGCTACTCCAATACGCCGTATGACCGGAAATACGGCCAAAATACAAATAACCATCGACTATCGTTGTAATAGAGGGTATACCTTCGCCCCTATGACATAGCGTCATCTTATTTCCCCAGTATCACGGTCAATGACGAGACAGCTAGCGCTCTTCTTCTGCGAATGTGAAGGGACAATATCCAGGTTGCGATTATTGGTTGAATCCGGAATTAATATGGTCACATATAGTAATCGAGCACCATGGAAGTCAGTGCAGAAAAGTAAAGATTGATGAAAATCATTACTTTCCAAAATCCATCATCCTTTGGTACTCCCATAACCTGTGGATATAAAAATAATATTAACATCCATACGGCAAAGTATTCTCTATACAGCAGTAAACTAACCCATAAGAAAGCGCAAAAAAAACAAAAAGATATTAATGCTTTTACAGGTGTTTTAATTCCCATGAAACATTGCCTCAAGAGCTCGGTAGACAACTTCTTCGTTTTCCACATGAGGATTTTTTTTTGATTAGATCCTCTACCGCTTCGGACACATCACCATATAAAGCGGTAGGGCCCAAGCGGGTAAGTGTTCCCATGAAAGCTCTTCCAGCCATGAATCCTTCGCCGCAGTAATCCTTTACTCTGGAATTTGCCTCTTCGCGCACAAAGTCATTCGAAGCATAGAGCCTAGCTGCCTCATCAATTGTATTACCCTCTATTGTTACTCGCCTCATCTCTTCTCTACCTAGCAGCCCCACATTTCTAGATAGAGTTCTGAGGAAATTAACATTTCCTCCTATAACAGATGCAGCTCCCTGCCCAAAGCCAATCAAATGATTACTACTGACGCTACAGCTCTTAGTTGCTGATTCGGCCTGTTCCGCAGATCTGGAAATGAGACTTGACTGTGAATAAGGGCCGCCGCCTAGCCCATAAGGCCCACCACTCAACCCTAGCGGGTCCACCATCCCCGTCGGATTCGTCACATAGCTATACAAATTCGTGCCACCATTGAGCCCAATCGGATCCTGGCTGATATACCGCCCCTGCTGCGGGTCATAATAGCGGTGGCGGTTGTAGTAAAGCCCGCTCTCTTCGTCTTGCCATTGGCCCTGGAACCGGATGGGTTGGGTGACGTTGCGCATAGCACGCTGGTTTTTGACGGCTGCCCAGTCGTCGGGTTCGGCGAGCCAGCGGGATTGGCCGTTGGGGGTGACCAGTTGCATCGGCGTACCCAGGGCATCGGTGATGTAGGCGCTGAGCACCCGGCCTTGTTGAGTGTCATCAATGCGCAGCATGGGCACAAAACCGCCCGGTTCGTAGACGACGGTGGTGCGCTGGTCGTCCGTTTCTTCCCGAACGATGCGGTCGCCGTCCCAGCCGTAGTGGGTAGTGGCGGTGGTGCCGTTGGTGTGGCGTACGGTTTTGCTGATGCGGCGGCCTAGGCCGTCGTAGCGGTAAGTGGCTTCGCGGGTAGCCCCTAGCTCGCTGGCGTGGGTCAGGTGCACTAGGCGATTGGCGCCGTCATAGCTCAGGGTTAAACGTTCGCCGTTGGGCTCTTGGCGTTCGATCAGGTTACCGGCGCCGTCGTAGCGGTAGCGGGTACCGTTGAGCTGAGAGAGGCGGTTATCCGTTAGCGCCTGCTGAGTGTCTTGCTGCTCTAACCGATTCCCAGCGGCGTCCACGCTATAGCGGTGGGCATGATCGCCGTGCTGGCTGCCGATCAAGCGCCCGGCGGCGTCGTAGCTGTAGGCGATGACCTTGGAGGCTTGGCCGCCTTGCAGGCTACGGAAGCTCATCCGGCCCAGGGCGTCGTATTAGCGCCGTTTTATTTAGGGAATCTCCCGCCGATATAGAGAGTAGCCCGAGACGCGCCAGCGCTCCCCGGTTTGCGTGTCGTAATAACCACCTTCGGCGCTGCGGCCTTCATCTTCGATTTTCCAGCTCCCGCCCCCGTCGTAGCTCACTGCAGTAACGTTACTAACTTGCAGACTAGATTCGTTGACACCGTCAAAAAGAAGGCCCTCTTCTGGTGTCAGGTACAGCGCATAGCCCTTTAGCTCGGGCGGAAATTCATGCAATCGCTCCAAGGTATCACCGTTCCAGCTCCACACGACGCTAGGTCGAGGTGCTTCTCGCTGCTCCGTGGTAAGAGAGAAGTAGGGTGCCCCCTGAGTGGTCAACACAAACACCATACCTTCGGTATTGGCCGCAATGTCCATCACGGTATGTCCGGGGATGGTGAGGGTCTGTTGGGAGATATCCTCTCCCCAGGGCAAAGAATGGACTTGGCTGGTATCGGTAGCGTGGTCATAGAAAGCCATGCGCAGCACGTTGTCTTCCCCTAGCGCCACAAGATCGAACTGCTCACGGGGATTTTCAGGATTACGAGCTCCTCCGGGTACCTGCAACTCATTCCAATGTTCGCCACCGTCCCTCGTGCGCCAGACCTTTGGGCCCCAGCCAACCAGATAGCCGCGCTGGGGGTCGAGAAAACGCAGGAAAGTAATGTCCTGGTCTTCGGGCCAGCGGAGTTTTTCCCACTCTTGGCCTTGGTCTGTAGACTTGAACAGTTGGGTAAGCTGAGGAAGGTAGCGCTGTCCAGGAAGGCTCTCCTGGGTCCGGTCCGTCCAGCCGGTGGCCAGATAGATAGTATTCCTGTTTGGCGATAACCACCAATCAGCTTGTTGGGCCGGCTCCTCGAAGCGTGTGGAAACTCCACTATTCAACTGGCCAGTGAGAATGCGCACTGTACGACGATTGGCTCTCTGGTGAACGTCGTTCATCCATTCTTCAGAAAACTCTGCTTTGGAATTAGGATCATCAAGCTGCTCCTGAGTCATGGGCTTAAACGTTAGCTCCGGCTTAGCCAGTTTCATGGAGATGACACTTTCACCATGAACGCGAAAATCACCCACCCCATAAGGCTTGTCATCCTTCATAAAATCATTGCGAACTCTGCTCCACATCTCATTATCTCCCAAGCCATAGCCCACAATCAGTGCTACCACCGCCGCTAAAATTAATCCTCGCCATAACCATCGCATAAATTTATCTCACCTAGCGGAGGTGTCGTACCAATGACCGCAGAGCATTTTCCACGGCATCGCCGACATCCCGGCCCATATTGGCAGCATCATTTGCCGTGTCTACAAGCACTTCTCCAGTAATTTCGGCTGCTTCTAGCAGAATCCCTTTTGAACCTTTCTCACCATATACTTCCGCACCACTTCCGATGGCCTGACTCCATGTTTCACCATCAAGCCACTCCTCAATATTAGGTTGGCCGCCTATTTTGGCTAGGTCATCCAGGCGCAAACCCGCCAGTCCGGCATCTAGATACGCCGGAACATGGGTGTTGAAGGCAAACGTTTTGAAAGTCGTATTGTCGACCTCCAGCTCATACTGGGCGACGCTCATAGCTACGCTCCGATTAGGGTAGCGTTGGCTATTCACCTCGATCTGATCGCCACGCATATTATCATCAAGACCATCTTCTATATTCACTTGAAGAAGACGCCGCGCCTGCCTTAGCCACAACTGCCCCTCCATACTCAACCTTAAATTTAATTTGGCACCATAAATTGAGCAGTAGTAATAGCCATAACCCACATAATATTCCGGCGGAGCATGACCACAACCGACATGTCGCACCATGAAGTTGGCGTGCCTAGACCAATCCTCGTCAGTACTTTCGGGCATAATTAGCTGGTCACGCCTCCTTAGCAAACGTCTAAAGACGCCTTCGTCATCGAATGGATCCCAACCTTCGACCCATGACCTGAAGTATTCCCAAGTAGTAACGCCAGTCTTTTCTATATATTCCTCGTGCAGTGGCCGGTAGGAGTATTCGCATCGCCCGAGAATGCTTTGGGCAGCAGGCGGCACCTGCTTGTCACAAATATTTAGTGGCACTTCAACACGGACCGTATCGTCCTCTGGGGTATAAGATGCATCCGCCCCGCCTAGTACGCGTTCAATCGACGTCATAGCTCATCCCTCCAGAATATCGATATGAAGCCGCCCAGGCCTTTGGCTCTGGGCCATCTCTGTTTCGCCAATTTCGTTGGTTCGCCCTTCCTGCACGACAGTACCTCGTGAGTCTGTCATTCGATAGCGCATGTTAGCGGCAGGGATATTAGTCCCTGCCCAGGTGATGACGAACGCTTGATCGTAATTGCTCATTGCAAGAGCCCCCACTCCCACAGGTAATAAAGGATCCAGCACCGCCTGCCCACTCCCCACCCCTGGACTACCGCCAGAGTTGATCTTAACCTGCGCGCCTACAATCGTAATGCCGCTAGGATCAAGTTTGACGAAACTGCCCCCGGCCTTGAGGGTGATCTCGGCCCCGGCATCAATCACCGTTTTGCCGCCAGATTTTTGATGTACTTCCCGTCCTGCTTCTAGCAGGTGTGCTCGGCCGACTTTCTCATGGCGGGTGCCGTCGATTATCAGGTGGTCGTCGCCGTCTACCTTCGTGTGGCGGTGGTTATGCACCGTGTGGTGATCGTCGTTATCGATCTCGCTGATGCGGTCGTTGTGCACCTTGAGGTGGCTGTCGCGGCGGATCTCTTCGGTGCGGTCGTTGAGCGTCAGTAGCTCTAGGTCTTTCTGGGCGTGGAGCCAGATCTGCTCTTCGCCTGCTTCGTCTTCAAAGCGTAGCTCGTTGAAGCCTTCGGCCTTGTGGCTTTGGGTGCGGATCACCGTGCGGGTTTTGTGCTCCGGCAGCGGGTAAGGCGCCGTATTCACCGCGTGATAGGTGCGCCCGGTGACCAGCGGCTGATCGGGGTCACCCTCCAAGAACGACAAAATGACCTCATGGCCGATCCTGGGGATCGCCATGCTGCCGTAGCCGCCGCCTGCCCAGCCCTGGGCAACGCGCACCCAGCAGCTGGCCGTTTCATTCGGCTCGGCGTAGCGGTCCCAGGGGAACTGGACTTTGACCCGGCCGTGCTCGTCGCAGTGAATCTCTTCGCCTTCCGGGCCGACCACGAAGGCGACCTGGGGGCCATCGACGCGGGGTTTGGGGTTGGGCGTGGCGCGCCAGCGGGCATCGCCGGGAATCAGCGTGACCTGGTTGTGATAACGGGTCATACCGTCTTCTTCCTGCGCCTGGGGTTGCTCGCCGATGTGGTTCACTTCAATGGCCTGCCAGTCGTGGTTGAGGCTGTCGGCGTCGTGGTCGGTCAGACTAAAGCGCAGGCCGGGGGCCACTGCCAACAAAGTGGTAGCGCTCCTCCCGGCCAAGTATGTTTAACCCAGGCATGTGATTAACTTTTCATTACTGATCCTTTTTTTTGTAAGAAAAATTAGAGTGGCAATCCCTAAAGCTACTAATAAAATAGAGTAAATTTTTCTCAGGCTTTCATCATTTAATACCCCCCCCCTCCCTATTTCTCCAGTGAAAAAAACATTTATACCAGCAGCTATTGACAGCACTCCAAGAAGCAAAAAACCAAAATTAATTTTTTTAGCCTTTCTTAATAGTTTTTCTTGATATTTTTTCATCTCAAAACCTCTTTGGGGCTTGTGAAGAAGTCTATTAAAAAACCGCCAGCACCATAAAAGTCCGGCGTAGGGCTAGTTCCTCCCACAGCGCTATCAATGAAGTCTAAAGCCGCGCCTTGTACACCTGGATTCGCTACTCCAACAGCCGCCCCCGGCGAGACGGTCGCAACACTGCACAGAGCACGCAGGCTAAGTTGGTTGGCGCCTGCGGCGGAAGCACTACTTGCCCCAGGTGCGGCGGCACCTACCATGGGGGCTCCCAACGCGGCTGAAGCTGCAGGCAGCGTGATGTTGTTACGTGATGCGCCCTGGAATTCTAGCGCTTCTGCGTATTGTGGATCTTTCGCAAAGGCTGACGTGCTGGATGGGAATAATGCACCAATACCGGGACGGTAATCCCCGCCTGTCAAGTGCTGCCCCGCAGGCTTTGGTGTAGGTGCTGGCCTATTAGCACCTTGTGCTTCCCGTGCAGCTACACCAAATGGCTCTAAATGATGCATATTTGCCCCAAACAACCCCAGCGGATCCAGCATCCCCGTCGGATTGGTGACGTAGCCATACAAATTCGTGCCGCCATTGAGGCCAATCGGGTCCTGACTAATGTACCTACCTTGCTGCGGGTCGTAGTAACGGTGGCGGTTGTAGTAGAGGCCGCTCTCTTCGTCATGCCATTGGCCCTGGAAGCGGATGGGTTGGGTGACGTTGCGCATAGCGCGCTGGTTTTTGACGGCTGCCCAGTCGTCGGGTTCGGCGAGCCAACGGGATTGGCCGTTGGGGGTAACCAGTTGCATCGGTGTGCCCAGGGCGTCGGTGATGTAGGCGCTGACTAATGGGCCCTGTTGGGTGTCATCGATACGCAGCATGGGCACAAAACTGCCCGGCTCGTAGACGACGGTGGTGCGCTGGTCGTCCGTTTCTTCCCGAACGATTCGATCACCGTCCCAGCCGTAGTGGGTGGTGGCCGTGGTGCCGTTAGGGTGGCGCACGGTTTTGCTGATGCGGCGGCCTAGGCCATCGGAGCGGTAAGTTGCTTCGCGGGTAGCCCCTAGCTCGCTGGTGTGGGTCAGGTGCACTAGGCGATTGGCGCCGTCGTAGCTCAGGGTTAAACGTTCGCCGTTGGGCTGTTGGCGTTCGATCAGGTTACCAGCACCGTCGTAGCGGTAGCGGGTACCGTTGAGCTGAGAGAGGCGGTTATCCGGTAGCGCCTGCTGATTGTCTTGCTGCTCTAACCGATTACCCGCCGCGTCCACGCTGTAGCGGTGGGCATGATCGCCGTGCTGGCTGCCGATCAAGCGCCCGGCGGCGTCGTAGCGATAGGCGATCACTTTTTCTGCTGGATCATCTTGCAGGCTGCGGAAACTCATCTGGCCCAGGGCGTCGTATTGATAGGATTGCTGACTGGTGGTGTCCGGGCTGCGCAGGGTGAGGTGATCCAACTGGCTGAGGTTGGTATACCCTCGTTCCAGCATTAATGGCTGATGGTACGCATTGGCACCGGTGCTGAGGCGGCGTTGGGTCTCCCGATGCAGGGCATCGGGTTCCAGGGCGATCTCAAGATCCAGGCCGGGGGCGTTCATACCGTGCAGGTGGCCGCTGCTGACGATATACCGAAGTTTTATGTAAGTCATGCCGAAAGGTGCTTACTGGTACGCTACCGCCAAGGAAAACAGAACATGCCTCCTTTGGTGGGTGATGAATAGGCGCAACATCCATGTTGCGTTTTTTTATTACTCCCTTTCCTGAATTCATAGAATAACTGCAGCACTTTGGATCATACGGTAGAGGCAGGAGGGCCAGCAGCGGTACCCTCTCCGCCTTACCGACCAAAGTGAAGCAGAGTATGGGATACCGACAACTGACCCAGGCACAACGATATCAAATTTTTGCCCACAGGGATGTAGGGGTGAGCCAACGTCAGATTGCTCAACAGCTTGGCATTCACAGCAGTACCGTGAGCCGTGAGCTGAGACGTAATTCAGGTGCCAAGGGATATGAACCCGCAAAAGCGCAGCGTTACAGCGATCAGAGACGCCGCTCTGCTTGGAAGTGGACAAAGCGACTCCCTAGCCTGATCAATGCCGTAGCTGACAGGCTTAGGGAAGAATGGAGTCCAGAGCAGATTAGCGGTTTTATGGCGCCGTTGACGGGTATAGGGGTGAGTCATCAATGGGTCTATTCGTTGATCTGGGACGATAAGGCCAAGGGTGGCGATTTGTGGCGACACCTCCGCCAGCCCAAGCGTCGCAGTAAACATCGTGCCAATGCCAAAAGCGCAGGACTAGGCAAGATTCCTAAGCGTGTGGGGATAGAGCATCGGCCGCCTGCTATCGAAAGACGCCTCACCATCGGTCACTGGGAAGGCGACACGGTGCTTTATGGGCACAAGCAAGCGGGGATAGTGACGTTGGTAGAGCGACGAAGTGGCTACTTGTTGGCGGCACGTCTTCCAAAGGTAACGGCAGAACTAACGCAGAAAGCCATGGTTCGGTTACTTAAGCCTCGTCGGGGCGCGGTGAAGACGATCACGCTAGACAATGGCTCGGAGTTTGCAGACCACGAGACGGTCGCAAAAGCGGTTAGCGCCTCCGTGTATTTCTGTGATCCTTACTGCTCAGGCCAACGTGGGACAAACGAGAACACCAACGGCCTGATCAGGCAGTATTTTCCGAAAGGTACAGACTTCCGGAAGGTGACTAATGTAGAGCTGCGACGCGTTGTTCACAAGCTGAACGATAGACCCAGAAAGCGGCTGGGATACCGAACCCCAGCCCAGGTGTTCTTAGGAGAATATTCAGGAGCGCTAGAAACCGCGGGTGCTGCACTTATTAGTTGAATTCAGGTTTTTCAGCCTATCAATAGGCATAAAAGAATAGAGCAGGAAGTAAGAGCCAGATAAGCAACGCAAAGCCAAGTCTAGGTATGGCTTTAAGAAATGATGGCCTAGTTATAAAAAAAAACTTATACAGCGGCGAAAAGCTAAAAAAACCAATTATAAAAAAAAACAATTGAATTAATCCGGGAAGCTTAATAATGGCTAGAAAATAAAGGACATACAATGGAAGCATTACCACGCCTTCCACCAGCCTTATTCTCCAAATATCCGAACTTACTTGTTTAATCATTTAATTTTCACCCGGGACACACGTCCCCGCTTCAAAGTGTCTATCCGAAAGCCCATCACCATCAAGATCATAGTATCTGGATTGCTTGACACTAATATCGCTGATATTAATCATCCCCCCCACAAAAACAAAGAAAGGGTGAACTTTCGAAACCGCAGCAGTAGCAGGGTCAATCTTGGAAAGTCCACCAGTAACTTTGCCCCAGACCTTATTTAACCCCCAGTTCCCTATCTTTTCTAAATTTGATCTAGGCGCAGGCGGAAAGCGAGAATAAGGATTGCCGGTACGCCTTATTGGCCGACTAGATTGATCGCCTGGACGACGTCCTTGGCGACCAGATCGATCAATATCCCCTGGGCGATCAAACAACCCCAACGGATCCACCATCTCTGTCGGATTGGTCACATACTCATACAAGTTCGTACCACCGCTGAGCCCAATCGGATCCTGACTAATATACCGCCCCTGCTGCGGGTCATAATAGCGGTGGCGGTTGTAGTAAAGCCCGCTTTCTTCATCGTGCCACTGGCCTTGGAAGCGGATCGGTTGGGTAACGTTGCGCACGGCGCGTTGGTTTTTGACGGCTGCCCAGTCGTCGGGTTCGGCGAGCCAGCGGGATTGGCCGTTGGGGGTGACCAGCTGCATCGGGGTGCCCAGGGCGTCGGTGATATAGGCGCTGAGTACTTGGCCTTGCTGTGTGTCGTCGATACGCAGCAGGGGCACAAAACTGCCTGGCTCGTAGACGACGGTGGTGCGCTGGTCGTCCGTTTCTTCCCGTACGATTCGATCACCGTCCCAGCCGTAGTGGGTAGTGGCGGAGGTGCCGTTGGTGTGGCGCACGGTTTTGCTGATGCGTCTTCCCAGGCCGTCGTAGCGGTAGGTGGCTTCGCGGGTCGCTCCCAGCTCGCTGGCGTGGATCAGGTGCACTAGGCGATTGGCGCCGTCATAGCCCAGTGTTAGGCGTTCGCCATTGGGCTGTTGGCGTTCGATCAGGTTGCCGGCGCCGTCGTAGCGATAGCGCGCCCCTTTGAGTTGGGTGAGGCGGTTATCCGTCAGTCCTTGCTGCTTGTCTACACCCTGCTCTAACCGGTTACCCGCCGCATCCACGCTGTAGCGGTGGGCATGATCGCCGTGCTGGCTGCCGATCAAGCGCCCGGCGGCGTCGTAACTGTAGGCGATGACTTTTTCTGCCGGATCGCCTTGCAGGCTGCGGAAACTCATCCGGCCCAGAGCGTCGTACTGGTAGTCCTGCTGGCTGGTGCTGTCCGGGCTGCGCAAGGTGAGGTGATCCAACTGGCCCAGTTCTGTGTAGCCTCGCTCCAGCACCAGCGGCTGATTGTGCGCATTGGCGCTGGTGCTGAGGCGGCGTTGGGTCTCCCGGTGCAGGGCGTCGGGTTCCAGGGCGATCTCAAGATCCAGGCCGGGGGCGCTTAGGCCGTGTAGGTGGCCGCTGCCGTAGGTGTGCCAGTTGAGTGCCGGGAGGTCGCCGAACTGGCTGGCCTGGGGCGCACCTGTCGCCGTCAGGCTATGCTGGAGTTGCCACTGCCAGCCGCTAACGGCATGCCGCTGCTGTTCGCCGATTAAGCGCTGGGCGCGGTCGTAGCTAAAGGCCACTTCGCCATTATCGTTGGTGACGCTAAGTAACTGACCATTCCTTCCCCACTGATACTGCTCCGTGCTGGCCGGGGCGTGCTCCGTGGCGGGCAGGTGTCGGGCGGTGAGGCGACCGGCTGCGTCATAGTCGTAACGGGTGACCAGCGGTTGGTCGTCGGGGCCTGTGCGGTTGGCTTCGATACGTTCGATCAGTCGCCCGGCATCATCGTAGCGGTACTGCTGCTCGCGGCCATCGGGGCCGGTCTCGCTGGCAAGGCGATCCATCTCGTCATAGGCAAAGCGGTAGACCGCGCCGTTGCCTAGGGTCAGTTCGCTGAGACGGCCAATGTCGTCGTAAGCGGTAAACTGCTGGCTGCCGTCGGCCTCAATGCGCTGCACCGGTCGGCCGTAGTCATCAAAGAAGAACTGCTGCCGAAAGCCTTGGGGGCCTTCCAACTCTACCAAGCGCCCCAGGGTATCCACATGGTGGTGCCAGTAGAGCCCGTCGGGGAGCTGGGTGGCGATGCGCCGACCCATCTCGTTGTGTTGGGTGAGGGTGGTCTCGTTCAACGCATTGGTGACGCTGGCCAAATAGCCGTTTCGGTCGTAGGCGTACTCGGTACGCTGCTGAGAACAGTCGATCTGGGCGGTGACCTGGCCCAGGGCATTCCACTCGCGCTGGTGGGTGGCCCCGCCCGCATCGGTGAGGGTCGTGGGGCGGTCGGGCAAATCGGCATTGTCGTATGCGAAGGCGGTGGTGCCTTCGGGCCCAGTGACGTCCAGCGGATGGCCGAGCTCGTTACGCTTAATCTGCCAGCGCTGCTCCTCCGGCCCTTCGATACTGATCGGCTGGCCCAGGACATCCCGCTCCATGGCCCAGCGCGCACCATCCGGGTCGATCTGAGCGATTACCTGCCCGTACTCATCCCGCTCGATCAGCGTCTCGTGGCCCATCGGATCCACGGTGGCGACTTTATGCCCGGCGCGGTCATAGCGGAACTCGATCCGCGAACCGTCGGCGCGGGTGTGCGCCGTCCAGCGGCGGCCGGGGCCGCTGCCGAAAAAGTGGTAGCGCTCCTCCCGGCCCAGGCTGTCGGTGACCAGGGTGTGATCCACATGATAGGTATAAGAGCGCGACAACCCACCGGCTTCCTGCTGGCCCACAACGCGGCCATCCGGCGCGTGGCGATCCCAGGTGTAGTGGGCTTCCATGCCACCGGGTACCCGGTGGGCGGTGAGCATATGGTCTTGCCACTCAAACTCGCGCACCACTTCACCGTGGCGGTGGCGCACCGCAATCAAATCCCCCACCGGGCTATAGGAGTAGCGCACCAGCCACTCGTCCGCCAGCTCACCGTCGTGTTCCTGCACCAGCTTGACGCCGGTTAAACGTTGGCCGGTATCGCCCTGCATGGCGGGTAACAGGCCATCGTAGACCAGCTGATAGTGGCGCTGGGCGCTGTCGATTACCCGCATCAGCAGATCACGTTCCCAGCGGTACTGGGTGGTATAGCCATTGCGGTCGCGCTCTTCGATTAAGGGCCAGCGGGCGCTATCGTCTGAAGAACTATCGGCTGGGGCAGCAAACACATAGTAAAGCCCGCTGGTATCGCTGAGCACGATACGCTCAGGGTCACTACGTAGCGCCTCATCCAGGGCTTGCCAGCGAGGCGCGTGACTCTCTTCATCGGTTGAGTCGCCCCCACGGCGGATCCATAGCTGCTCGGTGGGCGAAAAGCGCGCCTGGCCGGGGGCCAGTGCGCCAAAGGTAATTTGACGGCCCTGGGCATCGTGGACGATACAGGCATCGTCCTTCAGGGTAATGGCCAGTGATTCGCCTGGGAGCGACCAGCCCTGACCCAGGACGCCTACCTCGCCGTTACTGGAGAGATAGCCACGGCTAAACACAAACGGCCGTGGGGCCGGTAGCGCAAAGTCCGTCTCTGCGGGCAGCAGTTTGGCGCCCAACAGCGGGTTGACAGGGCTACCCACCGCCGGTTGGCAGGCGCTGCAGTTGTCGGCCAGGCCATCGAGAATGGCGGAGTCTTCCAAATCCAGCAGATTACCAATCGAGGAAAGCAGGGTTGAGTCATTGGGCTTAAGCGTTATCTTTTCGCTCGCTTCAGGCGTCGCGGCTCCCGGTAGCAACGCTGCCGCTGCTGCTTGCCCACTGCCATTACCAGAGCTACCCCCAGAGTTGATCTTGACCTGGGCACCAACGATGGTAATGCCACTAGGATCAAGTTTGACGAAGCTTCCCCCGGCCTTGAGGGTGATTTCGGCCCCGGCATCAATCACCGTTTTGCCGCCTGATTTTTGATGCACTTCCCGTCCTGCTTCCAGCAGGTGCGCGCGGCCGATCTTCTCGTGGCGGGAGCCGTCGATTATCAGGTGGTCGTCGCCGTCTACCTTCGTATGGCGGTGGTTATGCACCGTGTGGTGATCGTCGTTATCGATCTCGCTGATGCGGTCGTTGTGCACCTTGAGGTGGCTGTCGCGGCGGATTTCTTCAGTGCGGTCGTTGAGCGTGAGCAGTTCCAGGTCTTTCTGGGCATGGAGCCAAATCTGCTCTTCACCGGCTTCGTCTTCAAAGCGCAGTTCGTTGAAGCCCTCGGCCTTGTGGCTTTGGGTGCGTAGTACCGTGCGGGTCTTGTTTTCCGGCAGCGGGTAGGGCGCGGTATTCACCGCGTGATAAGTACGCCCGGTGACCAGCGGCTGATCGGGGTCGCCTTCCAGAAACGAGACGATGACTTCGTGGCCAATACGCGGAATGGCGATGCTGCCGTAGCCGCCGCCCGCCCAGCCTTGGGCGACCCGCACCCAGCAGCTTGCCGTTTCATTCGGCTCGGCATAGCGGTCCCAGGGAAACTGGACCTTGACCCGGCCGTGTTCGTCGCAGTGAATCTCTTCGCCGTCGGGGCCGACCACAAAGGCGACCTGGGGGCCATCGACGCGGGGCTTGGGGGTGGGCGTGGCGCGCCAGGGGGCATCGCCTGGAATCAGCGTGACCTGGTTGTGATAACGGGTCATGCCGGCACTGTCTGATTGGCTCTCTTTAAGGACTATGCCGTCCTCTTCCAGCGCCTGGGGTTGCTCGCCGACGTGATTCACTTCAATCGCCTGCCAGTCGCGGTTGAGGCTGTCGGTGTCGTGGTCGGTCAGCGTGAAACGCAGGCCGGGGGCCAGTTCGGGCAGGTCGCTTTCTGCACTGGCAGTGATGGCTTCGCGACGCAGCTGTTCCAGGCGGATGCGGGTAAAGGGCTCACCGGAGGCGTCCTGCTTATAGCGGCCAGGGTAGTCGTAGTGTTCGTAGTCAGTATTTTGACCATGCTGCTCAACGTCGCGGCCCAGATGGTCATGCAACTGCGCGTAGGCGGGATTTTTAAAGCTGTAGTCTTTCAGCGTGGCAGACGAACTCGCCACTCGGGCGGTATGGCTAAGCTTACGCACATGGCGCATGGGGGCGGTGCCCCCGGCGCGGCTGTGGTAGCTGCGCTCGCCTAGGCTAGTGAGTAGCTGTGGGTCGTCGGCAAAGATCAGCCGATGGGCGCCGCCGTCGCGTGCTTCAAATTCATGGAAATAAAACAGGCCCTCTTCGGCGGCCAGACGCTCGATGAAGGCGAGGTCGGTCTCGCGGTACTGCACGCAGTACTCGCGTTCGGGGAGCTCACGGGTGACGGCAAAGGCCACGTCGCGGATGCCGCGCTCGTCGCACAGGGTATTGATGATGGTGAGCGGGTCGGCCTTCTGGAAAATCCGCGAGTTGTGGCGCAGGGAAAGCCGCCACAGTGCCGGGCGTAACACCAGCGAGTAGAAGGTGCGCCGGTGACCACGGTCGCCGCGGCCAAACTCGCTAACAATGCCGTGCACCCGGCGCAGCGGTTCGCCGTCCTGCCAGATGGTCAGGGTGGCTTCACGATCCAGCAGCTCAGCCGCGTCCAGGCTGCCGTCGCGGCTGGCCAGGTTCAGCGCCAGCTCAAAAGGTTGGGAGAGCGCTTCGCGGTGGGTGAAGTCGATCACCGCGATGTCGTCCACCCCAGGTAGCGTTAGTGTGAATTGCAGACCTGTCTTATCCGCCCCCATCCTGTCAGACATAATCCCGCTCCCTGGATCGTCAACTGCTAATAAAAACGATCAGAGTAGCGAGCCAGAAGCTAAGCACAACCCTTTGAGGGCAAGTCACAGCGATCTCTTACATGCGTAAGAAATAGCTTACAAGCGCTTGAGATAAAGCTGACACACGGATACCTGGCACCGCCATACGAAAAACTGAATCCAATCCAGCGCCTTTTAGACCTCAGGCCAGATCAAACAGCAACACTTCCCCCGTTGCCTTACCCGTCAGGTTAATCGTCTCTTCCGGCGTAAACGCCGCGGCGTCGCCCGCATTGAGGAGTTCGCCGTTGACCTCTACCGTGCCTTTCACCACGTGCAGCCAAGCATAACGTGTGGTCGGCATGTCTGGCTGTTCGCCCGCGTTAATCAAGGCGCTGTAAAGGTTAACGTCCTGGTTAACACTCACCGAACCCGCCTGGCCATTCTGCGAAGCCACCAAGCGCCATTGGCCCTGGCGCTCGGCTGGCGGAAAGGCTTTTTGCTCGTAGCTGGGCGCAATACCGCGCACAGCGGGCTCGATCCAGATTTGCAGAAAGTGCAGGCCGTTTTCCTTGGAGTGATTGAACTCGCTGTGCAGCACGCCAGTCCCCGCTGACATGCGCTGTACATCACCCGGGCGCATGACCTCGCCGTTGCCCATATTGTCCTGATGGGCCATTTCACCTTCCAACACGTAGGAGATGATCTCCATATCACGGTGCGGGTGGGCGCCAAAACCGTGGCCTGGGGACACGCGGTCTTCGTTGATCACCCGCAGCGCCCGAAAGCCCATGTGGTTAGGGTCCATGTAATTGGCAAACGAAAATGTATGGTAGGAACGCAGCCAGCCATGGTCGGCGTAGCCCCGTTCCTCTGAACGACGGATATTCATTGTAAGCTCCAAAATATAAAGCAGGATGGCATCTAATATACGCCTGCTCGCCCAGGGTGTGGGGTGAAGGTTTCTCAATGATCACATCGAATAAATCGACGTATTGAGGTCGCCCTTGAGCGGCGCGCGCTTTGCGCCAGAGTTTTTGCTAGAATGCGCGCGTTAATTCACCTGGTCCGCCTTTTACGGGGGCGACTACCTGGAGATCGTTATGTCAGCACCTACCTCACCGCCGCGTATTGTGGTCGCGGCGCTGTATAAGTTTGTCACCCTGAATGACTTTGAAGCGCTGCGTGAGCCGCTGCACCAAACCATGCTGGACAACGGCGTGAAAGGCACACTGTTGCTCGCCAAAGAAGGCATTAACGGCACGGTGGCCGGCACCCGAGAGGGCATTGATGCGCTGCTCACCTGGTTGACCGCCGACCCTCGCTTTAGCGATATCGACCACAAAGAGTCGTTCTGCGATGAGCCGCCGTTCTACCGCACCAAGGTGAAGCTGAAAAAAGAGATCGTCACCCTGGGCGTTGCTGACATTGACCCCAACGACACCGTGGGCACCTACGTCGAGCCGGAGCACTGGAACGATATTATTGCCGACCCGGAAGTGCTGGTGATCGATACGCGCAATGATTACGAAGTGGAGATCGGCAGCTTTGAGGGGGCGGTTGACCCTAAAACCACTACCTTCCGCGAATTTCCCGAGTACGTGCGCGAGCATTACAACCCGGAAAAGCATAAAAAAGTCGCCATGTTCTGCACCGGCGGCATCCGCTGTGAAAAAGCCTCCAGCTTTATGCTCAAGGAAGGCTTTGACGAGGTCTACCACCTTAAAGGCGGCGTGCTGAACTACCTGGAAAAAGTCCCCGAAGAACAGTCGCTGTGGCGCGGCGAGTGCTTTGTGTTCGATAACCGGGTGACCGTTCGCCATGATTTAAGCGAAGGCGAATTCGAGCAGTGCCACGCCTGCCGTCGGCCGATTTCAGTTGAGGATATGCAGTCGTCTGCCTACGAGCCCGGCATTAGCTGCCCTCACTGCATCGACTCGCTGCCCGAGAAAACCCGCGCCGCGGCCCGTGAGCGTCAGCGCCAGATTGACTTAGCCAAAGCCCGCGGCGAGCCCCATCCGCTGGGCCGTGATATGCGTAAAGCCTCGTCCAGTTAGCGTCTTAGTGACGGATGCGCCGGGGTGGAATGCATTTCCGTAAACGCGACAGCGGCCAGGTTGGCACGTTATCCTTATGCTCTGTACGCCTTTGAGAGAGGTGCCTTCACGAGAGCTTTTCAGGAGAGAGCCAGGTGAGTGACGTAAAGCGCAGGACCGTTGGCCGGCCGGCCACTACGGCGAAAGCTGGCGGTGGGCATAGTCAGTCGTTGGTGCGTGGTTTAAATCTGTTGGAATACCTAGCCAGCAGCCCCGAAGGCTTGGCGCTATCCGCACTGGCGGAAATGGCCGATCTAGCCCCTTCCACGACCCACCGCTTGCTGCAGGCGCTGCAAAGCCAGGGTTTTGTCAGCCAGGAAAACGAGCAGGGCCTGTGGCGTATCGATGTGAAAACATTTCGCATCGGCAATAGCTTTCTTGAGGCCCGCGACGTGGTCGCCACCAGTCGCCCGTTTTTGCGTCGCTTGACGGCTGAAACTGGTGAAACCGCCAATCTGGGGATTCGCGATGCCGATACAGCGGTGTTTCTTGCCCAGCACGAATCGCCGCAGATGATGCGCATGATTACTCGGCTCGGCTCCCGAGCACCCTTGCACGCCTCAGGCGTCGGCAAAGCCCTGTTGGCGTGGATGCCCGATGATGACCGTGATCAGCTGTTGGCACGGGGCGAGCTTGTCCGAGTAACCGAAAATACCCTCTACAAGCCCGACTCTATACTGAACGAGATACAGCGTATCCGCGGCCAAGGCTTCGCCTGTGACCGGGAAGAGCATGCCATTGGCCTGCACTGCGTGGCCGCCTGCGTCAATGACGAACATGGCATGCCACTGGCGGCCATTTCGGTTTCCGGCCCCGTGGCGCGGATTCCCGAGTCACGGCTGTTGGAGCTGGGCGCGCTGGTTCGCCGCGTGGCGGATGAGATTACCCTACAGCTGGGCGGGCAGCTCACCTCGCCCTGATGGTTAGCCTGTTTTGGGTGGCCTTGTTAAGCGCTACCCTTCTACCCGGTGGGTCGGAGGTCTGGCTCGCGCGGCAGTGGTGCCTGGACCAGCCCGCCCTCGCGTTGTGGTTCGTCGCCACCGCCGGGAACACGCTGGGTAGCCTGGTCAATGTGGCGTTAGGCCGCTATGCGCGTCGTTTCCAGGATCGTCGCTGGTTTCCTGCTTCTCCCTCGCAGCTTGCTCGCGCTGAACGTTGGTATCACCGTGCTGGCGAGGCCAGCCTTCTACTCTCCTGGCTGCCGATTATCGGTGACCCGCTGACCGTGATGGCCGGGGTGCTGCGCCTTGCCTGGTGGCGTGCGCTGATGTGGATTCTGATCGCGAAGGGCGCACGCTACGCGCTGATACTCAGTTTGGCGCAGTCGTGGCTGGGGCCTTACTGCTAGGCCGCATAGGCACACCCTATTGCCTTGCATACTGTCTCACTGCCGTTGCGATAAGCAACGGCGTGTATAAAGTTGTTATATAACAACGCGGCCCTATCCTCTTTTCGCTCCTCGTCATGTTAGGCTTAGCAACTTGTACAATGCTTACATGTCGAGACGTGTTAATTGTTGTTTGCATAAATAAGCGCAGTCGTTTGATTGATGAGACGACTCACCATCAAAGGGAGACTTCGGTGTGACGCCACTACGTTTACTACCCTGGCTCGGCGTTTGGCTGATAACGCTGGTTGCAATGATTGCAACACCTGCGTTTGCGCAAAGCGGCGCGGACAGTGACAACGGCGACGCTGCACAGGCGACTGAGCCGCAAACTTATGAATCCCTGGCGGACTTGCTGGAGGATGAGCAGGGGCGCCAGGAGCTCATTGATTTGCTGCGCAGCCAAGCCGCGGAGCTTTCCGAATCTGACTCGGAAGCTGCTGAAGAAGCCGCACAAGGCAGTGATATCGCCCCTGAAGACGTGTCGCTGCCTCGCCAGTTGGCGGAGCTTACCAGCAGCGTTGTCAGTGATGTGGGTAGTCAGTTTGAGCAAATAGTGTCGTTGGTAAGTAGCCTTTTTGTCGGTGGCGGAGAAAGCACTTTTGACATGGCGGCTTTCACAAGCGCCGCGATTAATCTGGGCATCGTGATTGCCGCTACCTTTGCGATGTTTGTCGTGTTCCGTCGGTTGGCGAAACCGCTATTCACCAAGATCAGCGGCTGGTCGCGGGAGGGCTCAGGCCTGACCCCTGTACTGCGCCTGATTGGTTGTGTGGCAGTTGCCGCGGTGATTGATGTATTGCTGGTGGCCCTTGCTTACGTGGGTGGTAACCTCATAGCGACCTTTGCGGTCGGCGAAACGGGTGATCTGTCGACGAGAGCCTCACTGTTTCTCAATGCCTTTTTAATTATCGAACTGCTGAAAGCCGCCGTGCGGATGCTATTTTCCTCGCGCTACGAGGGATTGCGTCTACTGCCAATCTCAGCTCGGGAAGCCTCGTACTGGAACCGTTGGCTGGCCCGCCTGATCGGCATGGTCGGCTACGGGCTAATGGTGGTGGTGCCGCTAGTCAACTTTTACTTGTCTGCATCGCTCGGTCAGGCACTCGGCACTTTGATCATGCTGTTCGCGTTTATTTATGCCGTGGTGGTGGTGCTGAAAAATCGTGTACGGCTACGCGATAACTTGAACGCCGTGGGTGCGCGCTCAACACTGACGGCAAGCCGGGTTTCGTTTCAACTGTTTGCCCGCACCTGGCACCTGTTCGCGCTGTTCTATTTCCTAATGGTCTTTGTGCTGACGCTGGTTCGCCCTGGTGACGCACTGCCGTTCGTGCTGTTCGCCACGCTGAAAACACTGGCGGCGGTGGTCGTAGGACTGCTGGTCTCGGCGTTTATCACCCAAACTATTGGTCGGCGAATTCAGCTATCGCCCGATATGCGCCGCAAACTGCCGCTGTTGGAGAAACGCCTTAATAGCTACGTGCCCAACGCGCTGCGTATTCTGCGCACAGTGATCGTAGTGGCGGTGATCATGGTGGTGCTGGATGCCTGGGGAGCCTTTGATTTAGCCGCCTGGTATGCCTCCGAAGCGGGAGCGGGTCTGGTAGGTAAATTAACCAGCGTCGCTATTATCCTTATCGTCGCTATCGGCGCATGGTTGGGGTTGGCCAGCTTGATCGAGCACAAGCTCAACCCGGATACCGGGATAGGCGAACCGACCGCTCGGGCTAAAACACTGCTGAGCCTATTCCGCAATGCGCTGGCCATCGCCATGGTGACGATTACCGGGATGATCGTGTTGTCGGAAATCGGCATCAACATCGGCCCGCTAATTGCCGGTGCCGGTGTGCTGGGTCTGGCGATTGGTTTTGGCGCGCAAAAGCTGGTGCAGGATGTGATTACCGGCGTATTCATACAGATAGAAAATGCCATGAATACCGGCGATGTGGTGACCGTAGGCGGAGTGACCGGTACCGCTGAAAAACTTAGCATTCGTTCGGTGGGCATTCGAGACTTAAACGGTACCTTTCATATCGTGCCGTTCTCGAGTGTCGATACAGTGTCCAACTACATGCGTGAGTTTGGCAACCACGTGGGCGAGTACGGTATTGCCTACCGTGAAAGCATCGACGAAGCCATCGAGCAGCTTAAGGTCGCCTTCGAGGATCTTAAGGCCAGCGAGGAGCACAGCCATAAGTTGCTGGAAGACCTCACCGTTGCCGGGGTTATCGCACTTGCCGATAACTCGGTCAACATCCGCGTGGTGATCAAAACGACGCCGGGTGACCAGTGGGCTGTTGGGCGTGCCTACAACCGCTTGGTTAAGCTGCGCTTTGATGAGGCCGGTATCGAAATACCGTTCCCGCATACGACTCTCTACTTCGGTGAAAACAAGGATGGCAGTGCGCCACCCGCCAACGTGCGCGTGATCGATTCCACCGCCGAACAAAAAGACGCCGAACCCACGCCCAAGAAAGATACCGGCGTGCAACAGAAGGCTGCGTCCTCGCAAGATGTACAGCAAACATCGGATGCGGATCATCTCAAACCCGACCACAGCGATGTTGATGACCCCGACGCGCCTGATGGGCGCTAGGGAATAGCGCAATAAAAAAAGGGGCTGCCTTCAGGGCGGCCCCTTTGCGTTAGTCGCAGCGTGACCGCATTAACCGGGATAGTTTTCCGAATGGCGGCCTTCCAGGTTGATCGACTCGCCGCCGTCGACAAACAGGATTTGCCCTGCAACAAAATCGTTGTTGAGCAGATAATGCAATGCCTGCACCAAATGGTCGGGGTCGCCTTGTTGCCTAACTGGAATGCCATCGATCCGCCAATCAATATAGTCGCTGGTGCGCTGAGAAGCAGGCAATACCACGCCAGGCGCAATACCATTCACGCGGATACGTGGGGCAAACTCCAACGCTGCCATGCGGGTCATCTCCGCGAGGCTTTTTTTGGACAGCAAATAGGCCGCGTAGGGGTATTGGTGGTAGGCGACCTTGTTATCGATGATGTTGATTACCTGACCCTTGTCGACCGCATTGGCAAAGTGTCGAGTTAACAGCAGAGGGGTAAACAGATTCACCCTGAACTGGGTTTCCAGCATGGCCAAGTCAGTCTCGGCCAGTGGCGCGGGCGTATAGGCGGACGCACTGTTGAGCAAGACACTTAGCTGAGGGAATCGCTGCGTGGCCTGCTCAATCAGTTGCGCTACGTCGTCGCGCATGAAATCGCAGGCAAATAGTTCGCAGGCTCGTCCTTTTGCGCGGATGCCTTCGGCCACTTCCTCCGCTTCATCGCGGGAGCGATTGACGTGCAGCGCGATATCGTAGCCTGCCGCGGCCAGCGATTCGGCAAAATGACGCCCCAGACGAGTGGCGCCGCCGGTGACCAATGCTGCCGGTGTGCTCATTGAACGATCCTCATCGTGATAGGTTGGCTAGACTTAACGACTGTCTGCGTGAGGGCAGCGTTTGTCAATAAATTGTACAGCACTTGCACAAACGTTGGAGGGCGCTAGGCTGGAGCTACCTGGGTGCTTCGTACAAGGATGACTAGCTATGTCTCTGCCACGTTTATATGCCCCGCTCGACACCACGCTTCACGAATGCGTTATCTCGCTGGGTTCGAACATTGATCCCGAGCGCCATGCAACGGAAGCGCTGGATATACTCTGCCAGGAATGCGAGCTATTGGGCCGCTCTCGAGAGATCATCACCACGCCGGTCGGCTACCAACAGCAGCCAAACTTTCTCAATGCGGCCTTACTGGTGCGCACGCGCTTATCGATGAGTGACTTTCGCGCTTACCTTAAAAGCGTGGAAGACCGGCTGGGGCGTGTACGAGGCCCGATTAAATCGGGGCCGCGCACCATGGATCTCGATATTGTCGCCTGGGATGGTGAGCTGGTGGATGAGGGATACCTTCACCATGACTACGTACGGGTACCCGTTGACGAGTTACTTTTGGCGGCCAAACGTAAAAAAAACCTTTGTTAAGCTAACGCTGGTCGCTTGACGGCCGATAACTCGTATTCCTATGGCTGTTTCACCTTTAAGCGCCGCGTCGCTTGGGAGAGATCGGTGTTAAGCCTCAAAACCAATATCAGTTCCTTGCTTACCCTGCAGCACCTGCGAGGTAGCCAGCAGTCGATGCAAACCGCCATGCAGCGGCTGTCGTCGGGCCTGCGGATTAATAGCGCCAAGGATGACCCGGCGGGGCAAGCCATTGCCAATCGCATGGAAGCTCACGTTCGCGGTATGAACCAGGCGATCCGCAACACCAACGATGGCATCTCGATGGTGCAAACAGCGGAAGGCTCGCTGAACCTCATCAATGACAGCCTGCAGCGCATGCGCGAACTCAGCGTTCAAGCCGCGAATGGCACCAACTCCTCCTCCGATCTTGCCTCTATCCAGCTAGAAATTGATCAGCGCCTGGAAGAGATCGATCGTATTGCCGGGCAGAGTAATTTTAACGGCATTAAGCTGATGGCAAGCGACCAAACGCTCAATATCCAGGTGGGGGTCAATGCGGGGGATGTGATTGGCGTGCAATTTGAGGCCATGGGCGTAGGGGCGCTGAATCTGGACGCTTTCAGCGTTTTAGACGATGGCTCGGCCACGCCCAATCCGATGGATGCTATCGACGAAGCGATCAACCGAGTGGATCGCCAGCGTAGCTATCTGGGTGCAACCCAAAACCGTTTTGATAGCGTGGTGGACGGACTCAACACCAATATCGTCAATACCTCCGCCGCCCAGTCGCGCATTCAGGACGCTGACTACGCTAAGGAAGTCTCCAACCTGTTACGCGCGCAAATTCTCCAGCAAGTCGGCATCAGCATGCTGGGCCGTATTAACCAGCAACCGCAGATGATTATGCGGCTGCTGGAAGGTCTGTAGCCCCCTTATTATTTACTTCTGGGATACATAAATAAAAAAATCATTCCTTTTTTGCAGTGTTTCGCATTTTTTTCTTTAAATACCTGCCTATTTTGCTTCTAACATTCCAGTTTGGAATGCATTGAGCGTTTTTTTTCGTTTGTGAACCTTTGCATGAATTTGCTTTGATACTGTCATTCACACGAAATGACAGGAGACGTCACGGCAATGGTTCTTCCCCATGTAAGTGCCGCGCTGGGTGTCATACACCCGATTTGTATTGCGCGTGGGCGTAATGCTGAAGTTTGGGATGAAGCAGGGCAGCGCTATATCGATTTTATCGGCGGCATTGGCGTGCTGAATCTTGGCCATAGCCACCCAGCGGTCGTCGAAGCCATTAAAGCCCAAGTCGAGACCTTGATGCATTCTGCCTTTAACGCGCTGCCGCATCGTGGCTATTTAGCGGTGGCGGAAGCGCTGAATCAGTTCGTGCCGGTCTCGTATCCGCTGTCGTGCATGCTGACGAACAGTGGCGCGGAGGCTACCGAAAATGCGCTTAAAGTTGCCCGCGGCGTGACGGGGCGGCAAGCGGTGATTGCGTTTGATGACGCTTTTCATGGCCGGACACTGGCAGCGTTAAACCTGAATGGCAAAGTTAAACCTTACAAATCGGGATTAGGCGCCTTGCCGGGGCCGGTTTATCACCTGCCTTTTCCCAGCCGGGACAGCGGTGTGACAGCGGAGCAGGCGCTTACTGCGCTGGAGAGGCTGTTTGACGTTGAAATACCCGCCGATGAAGTCGCCAGCATTATCGTTGAGCCCATCCAGGGAGAAGGGGGATTTCGTTTACTCTGCCCGCAGTTTGCCAAAGCACTGCGAGACGTTTGCGACAAACACAACATCTTGTTGATTTGTGACGAGATTCAGTCTGGCTTTGGGCGAACTGGCCAGCGATTTGGCTTTACCCATTTGGGCATTGAGCCGGATCTCTTGCTAATGGGGAAAAGCATGGCCGCAGGCCTGCCGCTGGCCGCTGTGGTAGGTCGGCGCGAATTAATGGATGCGTTGCCCAAAGGGGCCTTGGGCGGCACTTACTCGGGTAATGCGGTGGCCTGCGCGGCGGCACTGGCCGTAATGGATGTCATGCAGGAAGAAGCGCTAAGTGCATGGTCAAATGCACAAGAAGCGGCGATTGTCAGTGCTTATCAACGCTGGAAAGCAAGCGAGCGCTTCCCCATGGTGGGAGCGATGACAGGCGTTGGTGCTATGCGCGGCATTGTTTTTGAAGACACTGAAAATGCGACGGGGGCGGAGCACTTGGCCAACCTCTTGGTAGCCAGTCGTGATGCCGGGGTTTTATTAATGCCCAGTGGCCGTAAACGTAATGTCTTGCGCTTATTGCCTCCCTTGACCACCGAGCCAGAGATCATGGCAGAGGGCCTGGGGCTCATCGAGCAGGCGCTGGAGACGCTTGAGGCATGATCGCAACGCTGGGTGAGGCGCCGCTGGCAAGTCATTATGCTGAGTTCCTTGAAGCGCTGGCGGCCTGCGGCTTCGAAGGCGAAATAGCGCCTGACTATGCCAACCGCACGGTGCTGGCGACGGATAACTCGATTTACCAGCGCCTGCCCCAGGCGGCGGTCTATCCCAAGCATGCCGAAGACCTGGAGCGCCTGACCCGACTGGTCGCGCAAACCACCCACCGGGGTATTGTGCTAACGCCCAGAGGCGGCGGTACCGGCACCAACGGTCAGTCTTTGACCGACGGCATTGTGGTAGACATCTCCCGCCATATGAACCGGATCCTTGAAATCGACGTTGAGAACCGCCGGGTGCGCGTTCAGGCCGGGGTGATCAAGGATCAGCTCAACGCTGCGCTGAAGCCCCACGGGCTGTTTTTTGCCCCAGAGCTCTCCACCTCTAATCGCGCCACCATTGGCGGCATGATTTCCACCGATGCCAGCGGCCAGGGCAGCTGTGAATACGGCAAAACCCGCGACCACGTGCTTGAACTCGATACCGTTCTGATTGGCGGAAAGCACCTGCACAGTCGTGCGCTAACCCCGGACGAAGAACAGGCCGAGCGCCAGCAGGAAGGCATTCTGGGCCGCGTGCATACTACCGCTGCCGAGATTATCGACCAGCAGCGTGAGCTGATTGCGGCAAAATTTCCGCCGCTCAACCGCTGCTTGACCGGCTACGACTTGGCCCACCTGCGCGACGGCGAGGGGCAGCTCAACCTCAACAGCCTGCTGTGCGGCTCGGAAGGCTCGCTGGGCTTTTTAAATGAAGCGGTGCTGAACGTGCTGCCGATTCCCGAGCACTCCATCCTGGTCAATGTGCGCTATACCAGTTTTATGGACGCCCTGCGGGATGCCAAAGCATTAATGACTGCCAGCGCGCAGCCTACCTCGATTGAGACCATCGACGACACCGTGCTGCAACTGGCTATGGAGGACTTCGTCTGGGACAGCGTAGCGGAGTTTTTCCCCGCCTCCGGTAGCACGCCGATTCGTGGCATTAACCTGATCGAGTTTAATGACGATGATCCTGAGCGATTGGCTGAGCGAGTGCGTACCTTCGCCGATCTTCTTAGCCAGGATCCCACGGTGGAGCGCTTAGGCTACACCCTGGCCGAAGGCCGTCCACAGATTCAAAAAGTCTACGCCATGCGCAAACGCTCGGTGGGGTTGCTCGGCAATGTGGAGGGGGAAGAGCGCCCGATTCCCTTTGTGGAAGATACCGCCGTACCGCCGGAGCATCTGGCGGACTTTATTGCCGAGTTCCGCGCCGCGCTGGATGCCCGCGGTCTTTCTTACGGGATGTTTGGCCATGTGGATGCGGGAGTACTCCACGTACGCCCCGCCATCGATATGAAGGATTCCGAGCAGGAAAAACTGATTCGTGCGGTCTCCGATGAAGTCGCAGCGCTGACCCAAAAATATGGCGGCCTGCTGTGGGGCGAACACGGCAAAGGTGTGCGCTCGGAGTACGCCCCCCGGTTCTTTGGCGAGCTCTACCCCAGCCTACAGCGGGTCAAAGCCGCCTTTGATCCGTTTAACCAGCTTAACCCCGGCAAGATCGCAACGCCCTCCGAGAGCGGCGAGCTCATCGCCAAGGATAGCGACCCCGATCTGCTGACCATTGATGGCGTGCCCATGCGCGGCCAGCTTGACCGCACCATCGACGAGCGTGCCTGGCAGGCCTACGACGCCGCGGTTTACTGCAACGGCAACGGCGCCTGCTACAACTACGACCTTGACGACCCCATGTGCCCCTCCTGGAAGGCCACACGGGATCGTCGCCACTCGCCCAAAGGCCGCGCCAGCCTGATCCGCGAATGGCTGCGGTTGCAGACCCAGGCGGGCATCGATGTGGTCGAGGAGTCGCGCAAGAAGAAAGCCGAGGGCGGCTGGGGCTTTATTAAGCGCTTTCCGCTGCGGGTGGCGAACACGCTAAGCCGCAAGCAGCACCACGACTACTCCCACGAGGTTTACGACGCCATGGCGGGCTGTTTGGCGTGTAAATCCTGCGCGGGTCAGTGCCCGATAAAAGTGAACGTACCGCAGTTCCGTTCGCAGTTTTTGGAGGTCTACCACGGCCGCTACCTGCGCCCGCTGCGCGACTACGTGATTGGCGGCACCGAATTTATGCTGCCCACCCTGGCCAAGGCCGCACCGCTGTATAACACGGTGATTGGCCAGCGCTGGGTAGAGCAACTGATGCGCCGCACCTTGGGCATGAACGATTCACCGACGCTTTCACGGGCCAGCGTCAAAAAGCAGCTCAGCGCCTGGGGCGTCGCCGAAGCAACGCCGCTCTCGCTGGCGCTGTTAACCGAACAGCAGCGCGCCAACAGCGTGATACTTGTTCAGGACGCCTTCACCACTCACTTTGAAGCCAAGCTGGTGATGGACGTCGTAGAACTGCTGTCGCGTCTGAATCTACGCGTATTCGTGATGCCCTTCTCCGCGAACGGCAAACCGCTCCAGGTGCAGGGCTTTTTGGGCGCCTTCGAGCGCACCGCCGCCAAACAGGCCGAGCGGCTACGCACCCTGGCCCGCTTCGATATCCCCCTGGTGGGCATCGACCCGGCGATGACGCTCACCTATCGCCAGGAGTACGTTAAAGCGTTAGGCGAAGACGCGGTGCCGGAGGTGCTGATGCTGCAGGAGTGGCTGGCGACTCGCATCAATACGTTGGCGCCCAGCCAGCTCACACTAACCGACCTGGGTTTTAAGCTGCTCTCCCACTGCACCGAGAAGACCAACGCGCCGGGTAGCCCCAAAGCGTGGCAGCAGGTGTTCGCGGCGTTTGGGTTAGAGCTCGAACTGATGGCCACCGGCTGCTGCGGTATGTCCGGCACCTACGGCCATGAAGCCCGTAATACCGCGACGTCACAAACGATCTATGCCCAGTCCTGGCAGCCCCAGGTAGAGGCCGAGGAAAACGCAGGCAAGATACTGGCCACCGGCTACTCCTGCCGCAGCCAGGTGAAGCGCTACTCAGCGCAAACCTTGCACCATCCCCTACAGGCGCTATTGGCGCAATTGAAGTCGGTATCTCTTAACCCAACAACAGACACGGGAGAGCAATAAAATGACCCAAGCAGACCTTCTTTCCACCAATGATGTTCGCGATCGTTTCTCCAAGGCCATGTCGGCCATGTATCAAGCCGAAGTGCCGCAGTACGGCACGCTGCTGGAACTGGTGGACACTGTTAACCAGGAAACCCTTAGCCAGCAGCCTGAACTGCACCGCCGGTTGGAAGCCCAGGGCGAGTTGGCACGTTTGAGCGTCGAACGCCACGGGGCCATTCGCGTGGGAACCGCCGCAGAGCTTGCCATGCTGCGCCGTCTGTTTGCCGTCATGGGCATGTATCCGGTGGGTTATTACGACCTGTCTGAAGCGGGGGTGCCGGTTCACTCAACGGCCTTTCGGCCTATTGATGACGACGCCCTAGCGATGAACCCTTTCCGGGTGTTTACCTCGCTCCTGCGTTTAGAGCTCATTGAAGATGAGGCGCTGCGCCAGCGTTCAGAAGAGATCCTGGCGAAGCGGGATATTTTTACTCCGGGCGCCCGCGAGCTTATCGAACGTCATGAAACCCAGGGGGGATTAACCAGCGAGGAAGCCGACCAGTTTGTCACGGAAGCCCTGGAAACCTTCCGCTGGCATCAGGATGCCACGGTCGATCTGGATACCTATCAGGCGCTACACGACGAGCACCGGTTGATTGCCGATGTGGTGTGCTTTCGCGGGCCGCACATCAATCACCTGACGCCGCGTACCTTGGACATCGATGAAGTACAGCGCCGCATGCCGGAGATGGGCATGAACCCGAAAGCCGTCATTGAAGGGCCGCCGCGTCGTGAGTGCCCCATTTTGTTGCGTCAAACCAGCTTTAAAGCATTGGAAGAGTCGATTCGCTTTGCCGGGAACGCCCAAGGTACCCATACCGCCCGTTTTGGTGAAATCGAGCAGCGCGGTATGGCGCTAACGCCGAAAGGCCGTGCGCTGTATGACCAGTTGCTCAATGAAGGCCGCCAACAGACCGCTGGGCTGGGTAACGACGCACACCAAAGGGTCATGAAAGACGTCTTCGCCAAGTTTCCTGATAATGATGAGACCATGCGCCGGGAAGGCCTGGCGTACTTTCACTACCATCTGACAGCCGCCGGGCAGACCACTAAAGGGAGTGCCGGTCACGATATTGAGGCGTTGATCGAACAAGGCTTGGTGGAAGCCCAACCCATTACCTATGAGGACTTTCTACCGGTCAGCGCGGCGGGTATTTTCCAGTCGAACCTGGGGGGAGGGCAGAACGAGGCCTATGCAGGTAACGCTAATCGTGATGCCTTCGAAGAGGCGCTGGGGGAACGGGTCACCGATGAACTATCACTCTATTCGGAACGCGAAAACGCTTCTAAAGCCAAGGTGTTGGCAGCGTTAAAAGGTGAAGCATTCGTTTAGAGCCTGCATGCAGCACAAGGATGTGCTGCAGTGTCTTTAAGTTAAAGGATGGCATTTAGACAATAAGCTAAACACAAAAACGTGCGCATGCGGTTAACTCGCGGCGCACGTTTTTATTTAAAGAATCGTAAGTAGTGACACTCTGATTAAATCAGCACCCGTAGGCACTGGCCTGCATGATACAGCGAGAAGCCGCTTTCATAGGCGCAGCTCCATAACGGGCGTGCTTTAATGGGGTTAGGCTGCGATAACGGCAGAGGGAGCAGGCTGTCATCGCCCTTGGCAATATAGTGAGCAAAGCCCTCGCCGACCACGGTACCGGTGGTAATGCCGCGCCCGTTGTAACCGGTAGCTGACAATATTCCGGGGGCCGGTTCAAAAATACGTAAGGTGTGGTCAGGGGTAAAGGCGACCTTGCCAGTCCAGGTGTATTGCCAGCGAACGTTGCCGAGCGCAGGAAAGTAGTGGTTCTGTATCGTATCGGCCCAACGGGTCAGATAGTTCAGCGGCTTGCCTTCGCCTTTACCCAGGCTGCCCAGTAACAGGCGACCTTCCTTATCGCGACGGATGCTGCTCAGCACGGTGCGCGTGTCCCAGGCACCTTGCTTACCTGGAAGTATCGCCTTGGCGGCTTCGCCGGTAAGCGGTTCCGACGCCAGTTGATAGTAATGCCCGGTAAAAAAGTGCTTGCGGACTTGATTCCAGTCATCTTCGCTATAAGCGTTGGTGGCCAACACAATCTGGTTCGCGGTCACGCTGCCGCCTTGGGTCAACACGCGCCAGCGGTCTCCTTGTCGTTCGATACCGGTGACTGCGCTTTGACAGTAAAGCGTGGCGCCTAAGTGGGCCGCCGCGCGAGCAAGCCCCCGCGTATAGGCGCACGGATTGAGTGTGCCCGCGCGCTCATCAAGAAGTGCTGCCTGTATCTGGGACGTGCCGGTCGCACGCTCGCATGCCTCTCCTTCCAAGAGCGTCACCGGCGCCCCACGGTGTTGCAATTGATCGCGACGGCGGGCGAGCTCCTGGCAACCTTTGGCGTTATGGCCAAGATGCAAGGTGCCTGTTCGGGTGGCATCGCAGGCGATCCCATGGCGCTCGATGAGGTCGAAGACTTTTGACGGCGCGCCGCCCAGCACCGTGTTGGCCCGCTCACCGTTCTCTTTGCCCAGTGCGGCCACAATGTCATCGGGGGGTATCCAAAGCCCGGCATTGACCAGACCCACATTGCGCCCTGACCCGCCACTGGGGATATCCCCAGCCTCCAGCAAGGTTGCTTGGATACCTTGCTCGGCCAGGTGCAACGCGGTGGAGAGACCCGTAATCCCACCGCCCACCACACACACATCGACCTCTTCATGGCTGGCTAACGTGGGGTAGTCCAGCGGTGTTTCAGCACTTGTTTCGGGCCAAAGGCAGCGCTCGGAGAGGGTCGTTGGCATGTTAATACCTCCTTAAAAAGAAGCGCAGGTCGGCCCAGGGCCGACCTTAGGTGGCTATGAAGTCGCTTGAGAGGTGGGCACAGCGTGCGGCGCTTCAGTCTCGTTTGTTTCAGGCTGCTCAGGTTCGTCGCGGGGAATAAAGCGGCCGGTGAGTGCCCAAAGCAGTCCGAATAGCGGCGATAGCCAGCAGGCAAAGGCGAAAGGTGCATAAGCCAGTGTGGGGACGCCGATGGTCGACGACACAAACCCACCGCCCATGTTCCAGGGAATCAAGGGAGAAGAGAGCGTGCCGTTGTCTTCGATGGAGCGCGACAGCGTACAAGTCTTGTAGCCCATGGCCTGATACTGACCTTTTAGCAGGCGGCCGGGTAACACTAGCGTTGTATACACATCGCCGATAATCGTGCTCACCGCGAGGGTCGTGCCGGAGCTTGTCGCCACTAGGCTGAAGCGACCTTTAATCAGCCGCATTAGCTGCTTGATGATCGCATCCACCGCGCCGTACGCCTCCAGCATCCCAGCGAACCCCAACGCAAAGAACGTCAAGGTAACCACCCAGGTCATTGAGAGTACGCCACCACTGCTTAAAAGTTCATCAATCGCTGAATTGCCGGTATTGCTGCTAAAACCATTCTGCATGGCATCGAATACCGCGTGTAAGGTTTCGCCTTGAACACCGATGGCCACCAAGCCGCCGATCGCTGCGCCGGTAAAGATGGTGGGAAAGGGGGGAAATTTGAACAGTGCCAGACCAATCACCACAACGGGGGGAATCAGGGTGATCCAGGAAAGGGTAAAGGTGTCATCAAGGGCCTGGCGAAAGGTGGCGATATCCGTGCTGCGCTCAAACTCACCGCCATAGTCAGCGCCCAACCACACATAAAGCACCAACGCTATGAGCATCGCGGGCACGGTGGTCGCCATCATGCTGCGTATATGGCTCCATAGATCCGTTTCACAGACCGCCGGTGTCAAATTGGTCGTCTCTGATAAGGGCGACATTTTATCGCCAAAGAAGGCGCCTGAAACGAGCGCCCCGCCCGTAAGGTGCATGGGAATACCCAACCCCTCCCCGATGCCCATCAGAGCAAGCCCGAGAGTCCCGACCGTCCCCCAGGATGTGCCCGTTGCGAGCGATACCAGGGCACTAATCACACAAGTAGCGACGAGGAAATAGGAGGGAGAAACCAGTTGAAAACCATAATACATCAGCGTGGGCACTGTGCCGGAAAGGATCCAGGTGCCAATCACCATGCCGACCGCCAAGAGAATAAAAATGGCGGGCATGCCGAGCTTGACCACCTCCAGCATTGAGGCTTCCATTTTTTCCCAGGGAACGCCCCGTATGCGCCCGCACATGGCGCAAATCATAATGCCGAACGCTAACGGAATATGGGGAGTAAAGTCGGAGAAAACAAAAAACTGCAGTATAAGAATGGCGGTAGTGGCCAGCAGCGGTAGTAGCGCCATCGCGAGGCCCGGCGTCGGGCCGATTTGGACATCGTCACGCATACATCACCTTCTTTTTTTGTGTTGTTCATAAGGGCTCCTGACACAAGAGCCCTTGCTTGTTGGGGAAGGGTTAGTCGAATTTAATGCCTTGGGCTAATGGGAGCTCACGGGAGTAGTTCACGGTGTTGGTTTGGCGACGCATATAGCTTTTCCAGACGTCAGACCCTGACTCACGACCGCCACCGGTCTCTTTCTCGCCGCCAAAGGCGCCGCCAATTTCCGCGCCGCTGGGGCCGATGTTGACGTTAGCGATGCCGCAGTCACTACCGACGGCGGAGACGAAGGTTTCAGCCTCACGCACATCGGTCGTAAAGATGCAGGAGGATAGCCCCTGGGGAACGTCATTATTGGTGGCAATGGCCTCATCCAGATCTTGATAGGTGAGTACATAGAGAATGGGCGCAAAGGTTTCGTGCTTGACCAGCGAATTTTGCTCGCTTACCTCAACAATGGCGGGTTCCACGTAGTAGCCATCATCGCTACTGGCAACGTCGACACGGTCTCCACCGAAGACATTCGCACCCTGCTCACGCGCTTTGGCCAGTACGCTCTGCATGGCGTCGAAGGCCTGGTGATCGATCAAGGGGCCTACCAGATTGCCTTCCAGTGGGTTGCCGATGCTCACCCCTTGATAAGCCTTTTTCAGCCGCGCCAACACGTCATCCTTGATGGACTCATGAACGATCAGGCGACGAAGCGTGGTGCAGCGCTGGCCTGCCGTACCGACCGCGGAGAAGAGAATGGCGCGCGTCGCCATGTCCAGATCGGCACTCGGTGCCAAAATCATCGCATTGTTGCCGCCCAGCTCGAGAATGCTACGGCCAAAGCGCGCCGCCACTTTGGGGCCGACTTCGCGACCCATACGGGTGCTGCCAGTGGCACTGATAAGCGCTACGCGTGAGTCATCCACTAGCTGCTCGCCTGCTGCCCGTTCGCCAATAATCACCTGGCTCAAATGCTTGGGCGCTTCATCACCGAACGCCTCTATCGCGCGATCCAATAACGCTTGGCAGGCGAGTGCGGTTAACGGGGTTTTTTCAGAAGGCTTCCATAGCAGGCTATTGCCACATACCAGTGCCAGTGCTGAATTCCATGCCCAGGGAGCAACAGGGAAGTTGAACGCGGTAATCAGGCCAATCGGGCCTAGTGGGTGCCAGCTCTCACGCATATGGTGGCCGGGGCGCTCGGAAGCAATGGTCAGGCCAAACAACTGGCGAGATTGGCCAACGGCGAGATCGCAAATATCGATCATTTCCTGAACTTCGCCCAGACCTTCAGGAAGGATCTTGCCGCACTCCCAGGTGACCAGCTCACCCAATGATTGTTTATGTTCACGCAGCTGCTCGCCAAACAGGCGAACCAATTCACCGCGGCGGGGCGCTGGCACACACTTCCAGGCTGAAAAAGCTTTTTCTGCATTCGCGATAGCGGTATCCACTTCGCTGCTGGAGGAGGTTGTTAGACGACCAATCTCGCTGCCATCAATGGGGGTGGTGACAACAAGGTCACCGCCTTGATACTGCTCTTTTGCGACGCCCATTTTTTCCATCAGGGAATGAATCATTGCTTCACCAAATGTTGAGTTGTGAGTAAATTGGTTACGGGGCCAGTATTGCTAGGGTATTGGTGAGCCATCAAACGATGTTTATGAAAAACGTCATTCCTTTATTTCATGAGGTGGGTTGTGATGCGACGTCGACATTTGCCTTCATTAAGCGGCTTGCACTGTTTTGAAGCAGCGGCACGTCATCTCAGTTTCACCCGTGCAGCGGATGAGCTAAGCCTGACTCAGAGCGCCGTGAGCAAGCAGGTCTCTCATCTGGAAGCGACGCTGCAACATCCGCTATTCAGGCGGGTAAGAAAGCGGTTGCATCTAACGCCAGAAGGGGCGGTTTACTTGAGTGAAGCGCGCAAAATCTTGGCCCAAGTGGAGATGTCGACGCGCTATATGCAGTCCTATGGCGTGGAGTCCGATGTATTGAATGTTGCCACCTTGCCCACTTTTGGTGCGCGTTGGCTCATCCCTCGATTGAACGGATTTCGTTTTAAACACCCAAGCATTAACCTCAACATTTCGAATCGGGCCGAACCTTTTGATATGCAAAAGGAGCGTATTGAGATCGCGTTCTTTTTTGGCCATGGGGTATGGCCGCGTGCCGAATGTATTAAGTTATTGGATGAGGAGGTCGTGCCTGTCTGCGCGCCTGGTGTGATGGAGCAAACGGATGTCAATGACCCGCTGGCGCTCACCAGGATGATCCTGTTGCAGGTATCGACGCGCCCGGAAGCCTGGCACGACTGGTTTGAAGCCCAGGACCTGTATACCGAGCACAGCTACCACGGGCCAAGGTTTGATACCTTTTATATGGCACTAAGAGCGGCGCGAGCAGGGTGTGGTGTTGCGTTAGTGCCGAGATTCCTTGCTCAAGAAGAGCTTGATGAGGGGAAACTGGTCATTCCCTGGCCGTTCTCACTCAACAGCCAGGATGCTTACTATATGGCCTACCCAGAACACATGGCGGATCTGCATAAGGTCAAATCATTTACTGAATGGATTAAAGCACGACTTTAAAGTGCTGAGCCGTTTTGCTTAACCACTCAGCACTTTGGGGCTCACTCAATAATGCCCTGCTCCCGCGCCATGGCATAAGCCGCCTTGGGGCCGTGCCATAACGTGGGCAGCAATATCAACGACACCGGAATCGCGGTGATCACGATAAACTGCTGAAGCGCGCTGATCTGACCGGCGCCCATGTTCAGCAACACCGCTGCCATCAACGCCATGGCGATACCCCAAAAGGCGCGCACGTAGGGGCTTGGGTCATCGTGACCGGCGCCGACCACGGCAATCGCGTAGCTCATCGAGTCACCGGTAGTGGCCACGAAGATGGTGGTCAACAGCAGGATCGCCAGCGCCATCCAGGTACCGCCGGGCAGCGCCTGGGCCACGGCCAATGTCGCCACATCAAACTGGAAATTGTTCAGCGCTTCGGTCAGTTCAATGGCGCCGTTCAGCTGATAGTAAATGCCCGAACCGCCCAGCAGGGTAAACCAAACCGAGGTGGCGATCGGCGCAATGACGGCGACGGCGATAATCATCTGGCGAATGGTACGGCCGCGCGAAATGCGTGCCACGAAGATCGCCATCAGCGGCGCGTAGCCGATGAACCAGGCAAAGAAGAACACCGTCCACCACTGCATCCACCAGTCGGGCGCGGTGTCCGCGGTAGTGGTCGCCATGGTGAAGAATTCGCTGATGTAGGTGCCCATGCCCGCGACATAGCTGTTGGCGAGGAACAAGGTTGGGCCGAAAATAAAGATCACCGCGCCGATCGCCAGGGCGAGCAGGACGTTAAACCGGCTGAGCAACTGAATGCCTTTGTGGATGCCGCTCATGGACGACAGCACATAGATGCTGCCCAGCGCGGCAAGAATGATCAGTTGGCCGGTATAGCCTTCTGGCAAACCAAACAACTCGTGTAAACCGAAACTGACCTGGGTCGCCAGAAAACCGATTGGCCCCACGGTGCCGGCCACCAGGGCGATCACGCAGCAGGCATCAATCACGCCACCTAGTGGCCCGCGCAATAGACGCTCGCCGAGTACCGGGTAGAGCAGCGTACGCGGCTGAAGCGGCTGACCTTTCACATAGTGCGCGTGGGCCAGCACGATCGCCGACAGCGACCCGAGCACCGCCCAGGCCAGAAAGCCCCAGTGGTTAAATGATTGGGCTAGTGCGTTGGCGACTGCTTCTGGCGTACCCGCCTCGCTGTCAAACGCGGGCGGGGTGACTACGAAATGATAGACCGGCTCGCCCGCTGCGAAAAATACCCCGCCCCCGGCCAGCAGGGTGCACAAAATAATTGATAGCCACTTGAAAGTGCTCATTTCTGGCGCATCGAGGTTGCCAATCTTGGCGTTGGCGGCGGGGGTAAAGGCCAAGCCAATAGCAATCAAGAAGGTGGCGATCAACAGCAACTGAAAGTAGGTGCCAAACACGCGTGCCGTCCAGGCGAAGCCGGTGCTGATGCTATTGGCAACGAGGTCGACGTCGTAAAGCGACAGACCAATAAAGGCCACGATAAAACCGATGCTAAGCAGTAGCATCAATGGGTCGCCGAGTACGCGCACGCCACTAGGGCGCGAAGGCGCGTCTTGAGTTGATTGTGTCATGAGAGTCCGTTGTAGGGTTGGGCAAGGTATCTGCCAAACGTAGCAGCTTGCCGCGTTGAAAAGTGGCGCAAAAAAAAGCGCCATTCAGTGAATGGCGCTAGGACAGGAAACTTTGCGTATTGTAACGCCTTTATAGACCAACGTCTAACGTCTGTTGCTGCATTTTGGTGCGCCCGCTAGTGAGGTTGGCCGGTGAAAGCACACGCCCTCAGCTCTGACAGAAGGCGTTAACCGTTAATTGGTTGCTACCAGTTGTAAAGCAGCGACGCGCTAGTAGTGGTGTCGCTGCGTTTATCGGCTTCTTCCGGAGGCTCAGAGTTGTGTTTGATCTCGTGGGAGAGCCGCAGCGAGAGCTTGGAGTTCAGCCTAGCGGTCAAGGCGGTAAGCGAGCGCGTGGTGACGTTTTTGCGCGTATATTCCAGCGACATTTCTTGACTGATATCGGCGTAGTCGGCAAATGACCAGCGATAATCGACCGCCGAATAGGCAACCCCAAACCGTTCGTTGCCATGCCCACGAAGCCGGTCATGGCGATAGCCAGGCCCCGCCTCCAGTGACAGTTTGTGAGTGTCATTATCCAACAGTTGCCGACCGTAACCGCCAATGGCGCTTAGCTGCTGGTCGTAACCTGCAAAGCGGTCTTTTTCCCAGCGGGCAAAGCCAAACAGGTAGTGCGGACCATTAAGGTCATAGCGTTCGCGGCCCGCCAGCAGGTACTGCTCGGCACTGGTTTCATCCTCTCTGCGCACGTGGCGCACCTCGCCGCGCAGCGAGTGGGTCAAATTGCCCGTTAGCCACTGTAAGCGAGTTTTCCCGATCAGCGTTTCACTGTTGGTGTTACCCGCCAGACGGTTATAGCCCAATTCGGTGTCGCCGCTAAAGATGGGGGCATCCTCCGGCGGAGGAGAGGGGGCATAAAACGGGCTTGCCGTCGCCGAGTTTGCCAATAGGCAAGCCACCACCAGAATGCATAATGGGCTCCAGCCCTTTAACAACATGACGTTCTCCTTGGCATGACGCTCTTCCAGGTCTGAGCGAGGCACTTTAAGGGTTAATGTGTAGCGAGTTAAGTAGTTAGCGGCGAAGTTTACCCCCCTACGAGTGCGCGTGCCATAATGAGGCGGTTACCGCTTGTGAGTGCCGTTATGTCTGCCCCCCGCTCCAAAACCTTAGCTGAACTGCAGCGCTGGCGTCGTACCCGATCAAGGCGGCGCTGGTATAAGCGCAGCTTTCGCCTGCAGGTTATGTTACTGGTAGGGCTGCTGCTGGCGGGCATGCTGTTGGCCCAAGGCACCTATCTGAATCACCGTAAAGCCGAAATTATCAGTACGCAAATGGGCGAACGGGCCTTGGCGGTGGCCAAGACGGTGGCTGCGATGCCCGAGTTGATCGAAGCCTTTGACGATGAGAATCCCTCAAGCGTCATACAGCCGCTGGCCGAGCGCGTGCGGCGTGAAACCAGTGCGCGATATGTCGTGGTAGGCAATACCCAGAGCGTGCGTTATTCCCATCCCGTTGCTGAGCGCATCGGCTTAACCATGGTGGGCGGTGATAATGCACCAGCGCTTGAGGATGGCGAATCCTATGTGTCTGAAGCGACCGGCACACTGGGCACCGCCATGCGCGGCAAAACCCCGGTGCGCGATGAGGAGGGGAATATCATCGGCATTGTCTCGGTCGGATTTATGCTTGACCGCGTCGAGATGGATGTTGCCCGTTATACCAGCCTCGGCTGGGGGCTAGTAGCGCTAATGATTGTGCTGGGGTTTGCCGGTGCCTATTGGCTCTCCCAGCATCTAAAACGTGTCATTTTGGGGCTGGAGCCCTATGAAATTGCCCGACTGGCGATGGAAAAAGAAGCTATCTTGCAATCGATTCACGAAGGTATTTTGGCGGTGAATCGTGAAGGTCAAATTACCCTGGTTAACCAGCAGGCGCGACGCTTTCTCAATTTGACCGATGAGTATGTGTTGCTAGGCCAGCCCATCCGCGAAGTGGTACCCAACTCGCGGTTACTGGAGGTTTTGAGGCACGGTGAGCAAGAGTTCGACCAACAAATGTGGCTGGGGGATCATCCCGTGGTGGTGAATCGCGTGCCGATTCTGCACGAGGGGGAAATCGAAGGCGCCGTGGCGACCTTCCGCAGCCGCCGCGAGATCGTCGACCTTTCCCAGGCGCTGACCCAGGCTAGTCGTGATGTGGACATGCTGCGCGCCCAGGCCCACGAGTTCTCCAACAAGCTTTACACTATTTCAGGGTTGTTGCAGCTCAAACGCATCGATGAAGCTCTGGCGCTCATCCACCAGGAAACAGAGCGCGCCCAGGCGCAAATGAGCTTTTTGATGCGTAACGTCGCGGATACCGTTTTGAGCGGCACCCTGATGGGCAAATTGACCCGTGCCCGCGAACTGGGAGTAACGCTTGAGATTGACGAGCAAAGCTCGCTTAGCAGCCCGCTAACCCCGACCGGTCAAGAGGTGGTGATGAGCGTGGTCGGCAACCTGCTGGACAACGCTTGCCACGCGGCTTTACACGGCCCGAACGAGCCCCCCCGGGTGCGGCTATTCTTCACTGATTTAGGTGAGCAACTGCTGATTGAAGTTGAGGATAATGGGCCGGGCGTGCCCGAGGACCACGCTGAGTCGATTTTTAGTGAAGGCTTTTCGACCAAATCCGGCCAACACCAGGGGTTGGGGCTCGCCCTGGTGGCGCGGCTGTGTCGCCAGCATGGCGGTACGGTAACACTGGAGGATGGAGAGCTCGGCGGTGCTTGTTTTATTGCGGTGTTAGACCGTACGTTGTGCGCCCCCGCGGCTTCCCCATCGCCCGTGATAAGCTAGCTAGGCTTTGATTTACTTAGCCCACGTATATTAACAATCAATCACCGCGGCAAGAGGGACGTTATGTCGGCGACAGGCTACGGTATTTTGGTGGTGGAAGACGATTTCCGCATTGCCGATATTCATCGCGCGTTTATCGAGCAGAGCGAGGGATTCTACGTCGTAGGGATGGCGCGCAACGGCGCCGAAGCAAACGCCTTAATGGTCGAGCACGGCCAGCACGTGCAGCTGATTCTGCTGGATGCCTACCTGCCTGACGTTGAAGGCCTTTCGCTATTATGGTCGTTACGCCGTGCGTATGTGCATGTGGATATCGTCATGGTCACCGCCGCCCGAGAAGTAGACACCATTAGTGAGGCGCTGCGCGGCGGCGTGTTTGATTATCTTATCAAGCCGATTGAAGCGAGCCGTATGACGCAAATGCTGGCGCGTTTTCGCCGCGAGCGCGAAGCACTGGCCTGCCGCGCCGAGATGAATCAGGCCGAGCTTGACCAGGTTCTGGCCCGGGCCCAGCCAGCGGAAACCAGCACCGCCAGCGGGCGTAGTTTGCCAAAAGGCATCGACCCGCTGACCCTGCAACGGGTGGTCGAGGCATTGGGCAGTGGCGATGACCCACAAACTGCCATGCAGGTCGCTCGTATGCTGGGGGCAAGCCGCTCCACCGCACGGCGGTATTTGGAATTTTTAGTCGCCGAGCAAGCGGTTAGCGCAGAGTTGGGATACGGCGATGTGGGCCGGCCCGAGCGCCGTTATCGATTGCTTAACGATACATGGAGTTGGCAAACACCGCTGTGATCAAAATGAACAAAATGCACACAAAGAACTTTTTGTCGTTTATGTTCAGAAACTTGTTGGCAGGGGAGGGTTCTTTTAACGTTCGCGGCGTACACCACACAACAACATCAATTACATCAATACCTACACAACAACATTGATAAGTGGAGAACGTCATCATGCCCTTGCTTTCTATCAAGCGCCTTAGCGTCATTGCTTTGCCATTCGCCGCGCTCAGCGCTATTGCTGGCCATGTCCAGGCCCAAGAGTGGACGCCCGATGGTTCAGTCGAGTTCGTCGCCCCTGCTAACCCTGGTGGCGGTTGGGACACGCTTGTGCGCACCATGTCGCGAGTGATTCAGCAAGAAGAACTCTCCGACGAGCGCTTTGCCGCTATCAACGTACCCGGTGGTGGCGGTGCCGTTGCCTGGGCGCAGGTCGCCCGCGACGAAGGCAACCCCCAGAAGCTGTTTGCCACCAGCCCACCGATGATTTTGGTGCCGCTGGCAGAAGCCTCGCGCCATGACCACACCGACTTCACGCCCATCGCACGGATCAATACCGACTATTCCATCGTACTGGTAGACGCGGATTCCGACTATGAAACGCTGGAAGACCTGCTCACCGCGCTGGAAGAAGACCCCAACCTGAGTGTGGGTGGCGGCAGTGCGCCAGGCTCGATGGACCATATCTCGATTGCCGGGTTGGCCTCGGCGGCGGGTCTTGATGCGGCTTCCGTCAACTACGTTCCCTTCTCGGGCGGCGGCGATGCCATGACGAACCTCATGGGTGGGCATATTGAAGCGGTGATCGGCGGCGCCGGTGAAGCCGTGGGCCAGCTTGGCGACGATAGCGAGCTACGCGCCCTTGGGGTCTCTTCCGAAGAGCGTCTAGGCGGTGCGTTGAGCGATGTGCCGACCTATCAGGAGCAAGGCTACGACTACACCTTCGATATCTGGCGCGGTGTGATGGGTGCACCCGACATGCCCGAAGAAGCGGTGGCCTATTATGAAGACCTGTTCACCGAGATGATGGAAACCGACAGCTGGCGCGAAGCGAGTGACCAGTTGGGCTGGATTGACTCCTACCAGGATAGCGAAACCTTCGGTAATTTCCTGGATGAGCAGCAAGCCGAGTTCAAGGATGTGCTGAGTGAACTGGGTTTGCTGAGCGAATAATCCCCATGTCTTGACGTGTACTTGCCCAGGGCCCTAGCGCCCTGGGCGGATACGCTATAACCGCGAGGGGTGTCCTACTCCTTCGGAGAGATTTCCATGACGCGATTGAATACCAACCAATGGCTGGCCGTAGTGCTGCTGGCTTTCTCAGTGCTATATCTTGCCCTAGCCTGGCAGGTGCCGGCATTCCCAATGCCACGGCCGGTCGATTCTGACCTATTCCCGAAAGTGCTGGGCAGCTTGCTTGCGCTACTCTCGGTCTGCCTATTCTTTGAAAAGCCTGCGGCGCAGGAAGAGGATGATGAGCCGGAAGACACCACCCAGCATGGTCCGTTCTGGCTCTCTCCCTGGGGGCGGGTGATCGTGACCTCAGTAGCCATTGCTGTCTATGCTGCCTTGCTGGTGCCGCTGGGGTTTGTGCTGGCCTCCGGACTGCTCTCTGTGGGCTTAACACATTATTACGGCTATCGTCGCCACAGTATTAATATCGCCTGTTCACTGAGTGTTGTGCTGGGTCTTTACCTAGTCATGACGAAAGTGATGGACGTCTATTTGCCGACCGGTGTGCTGCCGTTTTAACTGAGCCGTTTGAGTCGACTCGCATGGTGGGTCGTCGGGAGTAAATCCTATGGAAGCGTTTAATAATCTTATGTACGGCTTTGGCATCGCGCTTGAGCCGATCAATATCGCCTATGTTTTTGCCGGTGTGTTTGCCGGGACGATTATCGGTATGCTGCCGGGGCTGGGGCCGATCAGCGCGTTGGCCCTGATGATTCCGATTACCTTTTCCATGGACCCTTCCTCAGGACTTATCTTGATGGCCGGGGTTTATTATGGGGCTATTTTTGGCGGTTCTACGTCGTCGATTCTGCTTAACGCCCCTGGCGTGGCGGGCACCGTGGCGACCTCGTTTGACGGTTACCCGATGGCTAAAAAAGGTCAGGCGGGTAAAGCCCTGGCGATTGCAGCCTACGCCTCTTTTACCGGCGGAACGGTGTCGGTTATTTTCCTGATGTTAGTGGCCCCGCTGCTTTCCAAAGTAGCAGTTAGCTTTGGCCCACCGGAATATTTTGCACTAATGGCACTGGGCCTGACCGCCGTGGTATCGCTGTCGGATAAATCGCTGGTCAAGGGGCTGATTGCCGCCGTGGTGGGGGTGATCATTTCGATTGTGGGCATTGATATGCAGACCGGCACGGAGCGTTTCACGTTCGGTTCCGCCCACCTGTTGGATGGCATTGATTTTCTGGTGGTCGCACTGGGTGTTTTTGCCCTGGCCGAGGTGTTTTACATGCTGCTGCGCGGTGGTGGCGGTAAGGAAAAGCCACGCAACGCCATTGGCTCGTTAAAGCTTTCGCGGGCTGAAGTGAAGGAAATCGCGGGCCCGGTAGGTCGCAGCTCGGTGCTCGGGTTTTTCACTGGGGTGCTTCCAGGGGCTGGGGCCACCATTGGCTCGTTTTTGGGCTACAGCATGGAGAAGCGTCTGGCCAAAGATGGCGACACCTTTGGGACCGGTAATATTAAAGGCGTGGCCGCCCCTGAGGCCGCCAACAACGCTGCCTGTACCGGGTCCTTTGTGCCGCTGCTCACCCTTGGTGTGCCCGGCTCGGGTACCACGGCGGTCTTGCTGGGTGCACTTTTGGTGATGGGCGTTAACCCAGGGCCGGCGATGATGGAGCAGCGCCCCGATGTGTTCTGGGGGGTCGTTGCGAGTATGTACATCGGCAACATCTTCCTGCTGGTGCTCAACCTGCCGCTGATTCCGCTGATCGCCAAGATACTCGACCTGCCACGCCCGCTGCTGCTGTCGATGATTCTTATCTTCTGCATGATTGGTGTTTATGGGCTGAGCTTTAGCGTGTTCGATCTGTTCCTACTGCTTGGCTTCGGCCTGATCGGTTTGGGTATGCGACTGTTTGGCTTCCCGGCAGCGCCATTGATTCTGGCGCTGATTCTAGGCAGCCTGATGGAAGAGTCCATGCGCCGCGCGCTGCAAATCTCCGGCGGCGATTGGGGCATCTTTATCGCTAAGCCGATTTCTCTGGGATTGTTGTCCTTGGCATTGCTCTCACTGTTCATGCCGCTGGTGAAGAAGCTCCGCAAACGCAAGGCGGTAAATAGCTAGGAAGGTATGACCAGATACGTTATCCAGCTAAGTTTGTGCATAACGTATACGTGTTAGGTAAAGCGCCCTGGGTGGTCCCTGGGGCGCTTTTTTAATGGGCGCCCGCTGATGGTGCGTTGAATGCTATTGGTGCATGGTTAGCGTGCGCTGATGGAGTGTGGGTGCGCTATTCTAGTGCATTTAGGCATTTTTGACTTTTTAAGCGTTAGCTTAAATAACTGATTATGCTTTTATAAATCGGCAATGTGCCACTCTGGCGCAACCCTTGCAAAAACTTGTTGCTAGTAGACGTATACCAGCGTTTTGCGCTTGGCATACGAGACCAATAAACAAGCCCCCAGCATAAGGGGTGCAAGGAGATTCAAGTGACCACTTTCCTACGCAAGACACACCCTAAGACCTCCCAAGTGTTCTCAACTGCCCTGCTAACCGCCGCTGTGATGGGGGCCAGCACGCAGGCCATCGCGCAGGACGATGACCCGATTAAAGTGGGTATTCTGCACTCCCTCTCTGGAACTATGGCGATCAGCGAGACGGTTCTTAAAGATACCGTTGAGCTGTTGATTGAACAGCAAAATGAAGAAGGCGGTCTGCTAGGCCGTGATATTGAAGCGGTAGTGGTGGACCCGGCTTCCGACTGGCCGCTATTTGCCGAGCGTGCCCGCGAGCTGCTTGAGCAGGAAGAGGTCGATGTCATCTTCGGCAACTGGACCTCGGTATCGCGCAAGTCGGTACTGCCGGTGGTGGAAGAACTCAACGGTCTGCTGTTCTACCCGGTGCAGTATGAAGGCGAAGAGTCTTCGGAAAACGTCTTCTACACCGGCGCCGCTCCCAACCAGCAGGCGATTCCAGCGGTTAACTATCTGAAAAATGAAGTGGGCGTGGAGCGTTGGGTGTTGGCCGGTACCGACTACGTTTACCCGCGTACTACCAACCGTATCCTCGAAGCCTATCTGAAAGAAGAATTTGGCGTGGCCGATGAAGACATCATGGTCAACTACACGCCCTTTGGTCACTCCGATTGGCAGAATATCGTCTCGGAAATCGGCCGCTTCGGCAGCGAAGGTAAGAAAACCGCCGTGGTCTCCACGGTTAACGGCGATGCCAACGTGCCGTTCTACCGCGAGCTAGGTAACCAGGGCATCGACGCGGCGGATATTCCTGTGGTTGCTTTCTCGGTAGGCGAGCAGGAACTGACCGGGATCGATACCGCACCGCTGGTCGGCCACCTGGCGGCCTGGAACTACTTCATGAGCGTGGATAGTGACGCCAACTACGACTTTATCGACGCCTGGATTGAGCATACCGGCGAAGACGACGCCGTGACCAACGACCCGATGGAAGCCCACTACATCGGCTTCAACATGTGGGTAGAGGCCGTGGAGAAAGCCGGTACAACCGATGTAGATGCGGTCAAGGAAGCGATTATTGGTGTGACCGTGCCCAACCTGTCGGGCGGTTCAGCGGCGATGATGCCTAACCACCACATCACCAAGCCGGTCATGATCGGGGAAATTCAGGATGACGGTCAGTTCGCCGTGGTTTGGGAAACACCCTCTACCGTTGCGGGCGATGCGTGGTCGGACTACCTGCCGGGCTCGCGGGACTTGATCAGCGACTGGCGTAAGCCGATGGAATGCGGCAACTACAACGTGGCGGAAAACCGCTGCATGGGCAGCGATGCCGAAGAGCAAGCGGAAGAAGCGCTCTCTGAGGATTAATGTCCTGGGGGCGGCGTTCAGCCGCCCCTGCGTTGTTTTATCCGCTCACCTCATCCATTTACCTATGCGTCGCGTTGTGTTTGGCGACGTGTAGGGCACGCCACTCAAAGGATTAACCCATGAGGATCCCTTGCTATTCGTGGACGCCACGCGTCATGACAAGGATCGTCACCTGTCTCTTCATCAGCCTACTGGCCTGGCTACCCATGACGGTTCAGGCGCAGGAAGACGATGGTCAAGCCCTGCTGGAGGCGTTGGATACGCGCTCATTTGACGATAAATCAGAAGCTATTACCGCCATTATCGAAAGCGAGCACGAGCGTGCCGACGAGTGGCTGCAGGCGCTTCTGGACAGCGATTTACAGCGCCTGAAAGACGACGGCCGCTTCGTGATCGCAGTTGACAGTGCGGGGCTGGATGTCTCGATAGAAGACGCCTTAACCGGCGAGTCGATGGACGATGTGACCCGCCGCGACCTGGACCGCCTGACCATCAACAATGCGCTGCGAAGCCAGTTGCGCTCGGCGATTTCGCTGGTGGAGTTGTACGCTGGTGACCGCGACGCCCGCCTGGATGCGGCGGAGGGGCTGATTGGCGACGTCGAAGAAGATCAGGTTGAGCCGCTCACCAACCGGCTGGACGAAGAGCCTTCGGCGGCGGTACGCGACCGGTTGAATCAAGCCTTGGCGGTCTATCGCCTGAATCAGGGCGACGTCGAGGCAGTAGAGGTGCTGTCGGGCAGCCTGAATAGCAACATCCGGGTGGCGCTGAATCGCGCCGCCCAATCGGATGATCCGCTGGTGGTCGATGCGGCCACCGCCGCGCTGGCCGATATCGAGCAAAATCTCAAGATCAGTCGCGCTGCCGAAACGCTTTACTTCGGGCTCTCCATGGGGTCGGTGTTGGTGCTGGCAGCCATTGGCCTGGCAATTACCTTTGGCGTGATGGGTGTGATCAATATGGCCCATGGCGAGCTGATCATGCTGGGTGCCTATACCACCTGGGCCATGCAGCAGTTGCTACCCGGCCAACCGGGGCTAGCGCTGATACTGGCCATTCCGGCCGGCTTTATGGTGTCCGCGCTGGTGGGTGTGGCGATAGAGCGCGGCGTTATTCAGTTTCTCAAGGGCCGCCCGCTGGAGACGCTGTTGGCGACATTCGGTGTCAGCCTGATTCTCCAGCAACTGGTGCGTACGGTGATCTCGCCACAAAATCGTACCGTTATCACGCCTGAGTGGATGAGCGGTTCGCTGGTGGTTAACGATGCCCTGTCGCTCACGCTTAATCGAATGTATGTGATTGGTTTTGCGCTGGTGGTATTTGCCGGGTTGATATTGATTATGCGCCGCACCCGGCTGGGGCTTGAGGTGCGCGCGGTCACCCAGAACCGCAACATGGCCCGCTCCATGGGCATCCGCGCCACCCGGGTCGATATCATGACGTTTGCGCTGGGCTCGGGCGTCGCCGGGCTTGCCGGTGTTGCACTCTCGCAGCTCACCAATGTTGGCCCCAATTTGGGACAAAGCTACATCATCGATTCCTTCATGGTGGTGGTATTTGGCGGCGTGGGTAACCTGTGGGGCACGCTGGTGGCGGGCATGTCGCTGGGCGTGATCAACCAGGTGCTGGAACCCTGGGCCGGGGCTGTGCTTGCCAAAATTATCGTGCTGGTGTTCATCATTCTGTTTATTCAAAAGCGCCCCCGCGGACTCTTTCCGCAGAAGGGCCGGGCGGCGGAGGGCTAATCGACCATGTGGCTAACACGACCCTTCAACGAACGCTCGACGCAAATATTCTTGCTGATTCTCACAGTGGCGGTCATCGCCGTGACGGTGCTGCACCTGGCAGTACCTGCAGGGCATCCGCTGTATGTGTCAGGCTATACCGTAGGGCTACTGGGCAAGTATTTAACCTACGCCCTGCTGGCCGTCGCGGTGGATCTGGTATGGGGCTATCTGGGGATTTTGAGCCTCGGCCACGGCGCCTTTTTTGCCATCGGTGGCTATGCCATGGGCATGTACCTGATGCGCCAGATTGGTGATCGTGGTACCTACGGCGACCCTGTTCTGCCCGACTTTATGGTGTTCCTGAACTGGGACAGCCTGCCCTGGTACTGGCTCGGGTTCGATATGGCCTGGTTTGCCTTTGCCATGGTGCTGCTGGCGCCCGGCGCGCTGGCGCTGGTGTTCGGCTGGCTGGCCTTTCGCTCGCGGGTGACCGGGGTGTATCTGTCGATCATTACCCAGGCCATGACCTTTGCACTGATGTTGGCGTTTTTCCGTAACGAAATGGGCTTTGGCGGTAATAACGGTCTGACCGATTTCCGTGAATTGCTGGGCTTTGACCTGCGCAGCGGGGCCACCAGGTTAGGTTTGTTTATTGCCTCTGGGGTGGCGCTGGCGCTGGGCTATTTGATATGCCGGTCGATTGTAAGCAGCAAGCTCGGCCGTGTGTGCGTGGCCACCCGAGATGCCGAGGCACGCACGCGGTTTCTTGGCTACCGCGTTGAGCGTTTTCAGCTATTTGTGTTTGTCGTTTCCGCCATGCTGGCTGGTGTGGCGGGTGCGCTCTACGTGCCGCAAGTGGGGATCATCAACCCCAGCGAGTTTGATCCGCTATTTTCCATCGAAATTGTGCTGTGGGTCGCACTGGGCGGTCGCGCATCGCTTTACGGCGCGGTGATCGGTGCGGTGCTGGTGAACTATGCCAAAACCGTATTTACTGGCGTGATGCCCGATGCCTGGTTATTTGCGCTGGGTGGGCTATTCGTGTTCGTCACGGTGTTCTTGCCCAAAGGCGTCGCGGGGGTGCTGGGCAATGCCAAGCGCCGGCAAAACGATGAGCCAACCGACACATCGACTCCGGATAAGGAGGCAACGGCATGAGTTTTTTCCAAGCGCTCACCGAACGCGATCGGGTGTTCGATTTCATGACGCCCCAGGCCTCAACGGTCGACGTGCGCCACGGGCCGATTCTCTACATGGAGGATGTCACCGTCAGCTTTGATGGCTTTAAAGCGATCAACAACCTGAACCTGACCATCGACGACGGCGAACTGCGCTGCATCATCGGCCCCAACGGCGCCGGTAAAACCACCATGATGGACATCATCACCGGCAAAACCCGGCCCAATGAAGGCAGCGTGTGGTTTGGTAGTCGCCATAACCTGCTGCATATGAATGAACCCGAGATTGCCAGCCTGGGCATTGGGCGTAAGTTTCAGAAGCCCACGGTATTCGAGGCGCTGACGGTATTTGAAAACCTGGAACTGGCCATGGCCGCCGACAAGCGTATTCTCCCCACGCTGACCGCGCGCATGACCGGCGACATTAAAGACCGCATCGAAGAAGTCCTTGGTACCATCGGGCTCACCGCGCTGCGCCATCGCCCGGCGGGCATTCTTTCCCACGGGCAGAAACAGTGGCTGGAAATTGGCATGCTGCTGATGCAGCGCCCGCGCCTCTTGCTGGTGGACGAACCCGTCGCCGGGATGACCGAGCAGGAGATGGAGCGCACCGCTGAGCTGCTCACCGGTTTGGCAGGCCAGCAGTCGGTGGTGGTGGTCGAGCATGACATGGGCTTTGTGCGCTCGATTGCCCGCCAGGTGACCGTGCTGCACCAGGGCAGCGTGCTGGCGGAAGGCACCATGGATGAGGTCTCGAGTGACCCAAGCGTCGTCGAGGTTTATCTGGGTGCCGATGACGAGGAGGCCGCCTGATGCTGGCAATCGAAAAGCTCAATCAGTTTTACGGTGAAAGCCACACCCTGTGGGATTTGGATATTGACGTGCCTGCCGGGCAGTGCACTTGCGTGATGGGTCGCAATGGCGTGGGTAAAACGACGCTGCTCAAAGCCGTTATGGGCGAGGTCGCGGTGAAAAGCGGTGCGTTGCGCTTTACCCGCGTCGACAAGGACGAGATCGAACTGACTCAAAAAGCCGTTGAAGAACGCTCACGGCTGGGTATTGGCTATGTGCCCCAAGGGCGTCAGATATTTCCGCTGCTAACGGTGGAAGACAACCTGCGCACGGGCTTGGCGGCCCGCAGTGACGGGCTGAAAAAAATCCCTGAGCGCGTCTATGAGCTGTTCCCGGTGCTTAAAGAGATGAAAAACCGCCGCGGTGGCGATCTTTCCGGGGGGCAACAGCAGCAGCTAGCGATTGGAAGGGCGCTGGTGATTGAGCCCAAGTTGCTGATTCTGGATGAGCCTGGCGAGGGCATCCAGCCCAATATCGTCGCCCAAATCGGCCAGGTGATCCGCCAGCTGATCAACGAAGACGGGTTGACGGTATTATTGGTTGAGCAGAAGCTGCCCTTTGCGCGCAAGTACGCTGACCGTTTCGTGATTATGGATCGCGGGCGGCCGGTGGCGAAAGGCGACATCAGCGAGCTTTCCGATGAACTGATCCAACAACATTTGACGGTATGACCGCACTGACCCCGTTATCCACCTCGACCTCATCGCCTGACGCCACGGCATCGGGCCACCGCTTCGATCAAGGCCGCCACTGGGCGGCCTCGCTGGCGTTACGCTTTGCGCCCCGCAGCGGCGCGACGCGCCTGCTCCACGCCCGCCACCAGGGGCCGCTTCGGGTTCAGCGTCCGTTTTACCCAGAGGGCAGTGATGGTGCCTGTCACGTTTACCTGTTGCACCCGCCTGGCGGGCTGGTGAGTGGCGATGCGCTGACTATTAACGCCCATGTGGAAAACGGCGCTCACGCGTTACTCACGACGCCCGCGGCTAATAAGCTTTATAAAGCCGACAGCCAAGGCGTGGCCTGGACACAGCACACGCGGCTAAGCGTTGAGGATGGCGCCGTCCTTGAGTGGCTACCCCAGGAAACCATTGCCTTTGATGGCTCCCGGGGCGAGCAGCGCACCCAGATCGAGCTTCAGGGAAACGCCCGCTGCTTAGGCTGGGAGGTGATGGCGCTGGGCCGTCCGGCGAGTGACTTGCCGTATCTTAGCGGGCGCATCGAGCAGCACTTTCGTTTGACCCTGGATGGCAAGCCGCTATGGCTGGAGCGCCAGCCGTTGGACCCATTGCACCCGCGGTTTGCCGGGCGCTGGGGTCAAGGCGGCGCCACCGTTCAGGCCACACTCTGGGCGGTGGGTATTGACGACCCCGCCGAGGCGATAGAGGCGCTGCGTGAAACGCTGCCCGACAACCCGCGCTGGGCGGTGACCGTGCGCCAAGGTGTTCTGCTGCTGCGCTACCTGGGCCAATCGCGCAATGAAGCCTGGGCGCTGTGCGAGCAGGCCTGGCAAATTTTGCGCCCCCGTTGGATAGAACGTGAGTCGCATACACCGCGTATTTGGTTAACTTAATTGGCATCACTGGAATGTACTGCTGGAGACATGCCCCATGGAATTAACCCCAAGAGACAAAGACAAGCTGCTGCTGTTTTCCGCGGCACAGTTGGCCGAGCGCCGTAAAGCACGCGGCCTTAAGCTCAACTACCCGGAAGCCGTGGCGCTGATCAGCTTCGAGATCATGGAGGGGGCTCGCGATGGCCGCAGCGTGGCCGATTTGATGAGCTTTGGCCGCGAGATCCTCAGCCGCGATGACGTGATGGAGGGGGTGGCCGAGATGGTCGACGAGGTGCAGGTGGAGGCCACTTTCCCCGACGGCACCAAGCTGGTCACTGTCCATACCCCGATCAACTAGGAGGCTGCTGCCATGATTCCCGGTGAGTATCAGTTAAGAGACGGCGATATCGAGCTTTGCAAAGGGCGTGAGCGAATTAGCGTCGAAGTGGCCAATACCGGCGACCGACCCATTCAGATCGGGTCCCACTACCACTTTGCCGAAGCCAACCCGGCGCTGGTGTTCGATCGTGACAAGACGCGTGGCTACCGGCTGGACGTGGCGGCGGGCACGGCGATTCGCTTCGAGCCCGGCCAGACCCGCGAAGTCACCTTGATTCCCTATGTCGGCAAGCGGGAAATTTACGGTTTCCGCGGCGATGTGATGGGCGCGCTGGAGGGAGGTAAACAATGAAACCGGATAACAAGATCAGTCGGCAAGCCTACGCCGATATGTACGGCCCGACAGTGGGCGACCGCGTGCGCCTGGGCGATACCGAGCTGTGGATCGAAGTCGAAAAAGACGCCACCCACTACGGCGATGAAGTGAAATTCGGCGGCGGCAAAGTCATCCGCGACGGCATGGGCCAGAGCCAGCGCGCCGATGACACGGTCATGGACACCGTCATCACCAACGCGCTGATTTTAGACTGGTGGGGTATCGTTAAAGCCGATGTAGGTATTCAAAACGGCCGCATCGCCGCGATTGGCAAGGCAGGCAACCCGGATACCCAACCTGACGTTGAGATCGTGATTGGCCCCGGCACTGAAATCATCTCCGGCGAAGGCAAGATTCTGACCGCGGGCGGCATCGACTCCCACATCCACTTTATCTGTCCCCAGCAGGTGGAAGAGGCGCTGATGAGCGGCGTCACCACCATGCTCGGCGGTGGCACCGGCCCGGCGACCGGGACCAACGCCACCACCTGCACGCCCGGCCCCTGGCACATTGGCAAGATGCTGCAAGCCGTGGACGATATGCCCATGAACATCGGCTTTCTGGGCAAAGGGAACGCCAGCCTGCCCGAGTCTCTGGAGCTCCAGCTTCAAGCGGGCGCCATGGGGCTTAAACTGCACGAAGATTGGGGCACCACACCGGCGTCGATCAATAACTGCCTCAACGTGGCGGATGCCTACGATGTCCAGGTGGCGATCCACACCGATACGCTGAACGAATCGGGCTTTGTAGAAGACACCCTGGCCGCCTTTAAAGAGCGCTGCATTCACACTTACCACACCGAAGGGGCGGGCGGCGGCCACGCGCCGGACATCCTCACCGCCTGCTCGAAAGCCTATGTGCTGCCGTCCTCCACCAACCCGACGCGGCCCTACACGGTCAACACCATCGACGAACACCTCGATATGCTGATGGTGTGCCACCACCTCGACCCCAATATCCCCGAAGACGTGGCCTTCGCCGACTCACGCATTCGCCGCGAGACCATCGCCGCCGAGGATATTCTGCACGACCTGGGCGTGATCTCGATGATCGCTTCGGATTCCCAAGCCATGGGGCGGGTCGGTGAAGTGGTCTGCCGTACCTGGCAAACGGCCCACAAGATGAAGGTGCAGCGCGGCCTGCTGCCGGAAGATGAAGCCTTGGGCGCCGATAACGTCCGCGCCAAGCGCTATATCGCCAAGTACACCATTAATCCGGCGATTACCCACGGGATCGCTCACGAAGTAGGTTCCATCGAAGTCGGTAAGCTGGCGGATCTGGTGCTGTGGAAACCGGCCTTTTTCGGCGTTAAACCGGCGATGATGATTAAAGGCGGCATGATTGCAGCGGCCCCCATGGGCGACCCAAACGCCTCTATTCCCACCCCGCAGCCGGTGCATTATCGCTATATGTTCGGCGCCTTGGGCCGGGCGGCTAGCCAAACCCGGCTCAGCTTTGTCAGCCAGGCAGCGCTGGATGCGGGTATTAAAGAGACTTTAGGGCTGAATAGCGAACTGGCCGCGTGCAAAAACGTGCGCCAGGTACGCAAGCAGGATATGAAGCTCAACGATGCCTGCCCCGATTTGACCGTCGACCCGCAAACCTACGAAGTGCGCTGCGATGGCGAAATTTTAACCTGCGAGCCTGCTACCGAATTGCCGCTGGCTCAGCGTTATCATTTGTTTTGATTGAGCTATTCCATTTAGGTAGAGGTGACGGGGGTAGGCCGTAGAGAGGGTCTTTTGCCATGGATGGCAAAAGTAGCGTACAGGGAGGTATTCACAGCGCCCTCTCGTAGGCCTACCCCCGGCACAGGCGCAGAGTTAGCGAAAGGACGATAGCAATGCTGAAACTGATAGAACGTTTAGGGCCAGTGGAGGCGAGCGCCGCCAGCGACACCCTCACGCTGCCCTTTGAGCTACGCATTCGTGGGCGCTTAAAAGCGCAAAGCGATAGCGGGCAAGAGCTGGGGCTGTTTCTTGATCGCGGCCCGGTGCTGCGTAGCGGCGAAGGCCTGAAAGCCGCAAGTGGCGAAGTGGTTCGTGTGTGTGCCGCTGTAGAACCGGTGGTGACCGCGAGAGTGAGTACTGGCTTACCGCTGGCGCGGCTGGCTTACCATCTGGGCAATCGCCACGTTCAACTGGCGCTGGGTGAAGACGAAAAAGGCGCTTGGGTGCGCTTCCCTCCGGATCACGTGCTGGAAGAACTCGCCGTGCTACTGGGCGCTGAACTGGAACACCATGAGGATACCTTCGACCCGGAACCGGGCGCCTATAACCAGATAGGCGGCGGTGGTCACTCGCATGGTCATTCCCACGGACATGGCCATTCTCACGACCACGCGCATGACCATTCCCACGGACATGGCCATTCTCACGACCACGCGCATGACCATTCACACGACCATGAGCACCACCATGCCCATTGATTCCGCCGCCTCGCAAAACCAGGGCGATGAGCTGGCGCTGCTGGGCCTGATGCAACTGGTCAGCCCGGCGCTGCCGATCGGTGCCTTTGCGTTCTCGCAGGGGCTGGAGAGCGCCTTTGAACTTGGTTGGGTGGAAGACGAAGCAAGCCTCACCGAATGGCTCTCCGGGGTGCTGGAAGACGGCCTGACGCGCTGCGAGCTGCCGGTATTGGCGCGGCTTCAAACGGCGCTGGCCCAGGGCGATGCAGCAACGGTCGCCGAGTGGGACCAATGGCTGGCCGCCACCCGGGAAACCGCCGAACTGGCCGCCGAAGATAGCCGCTTGGGGGCATCGCTCAAGCGCCTGCTGGGTAGTCTTGATCTGTTGCCAAGTGAAGACTTACTAACGCCCTTGCTACCGACGCAGCCCGGCTATGTCACGCTGTTTGCCTACACCGCCCACGTTCGTGGCGTGTCTGAACGGCAAACGTTACTGGGCTTTGCCTGGGCGTGGCTGGAAAACCAGCTAGCCGTCGCCTGCAAGGCGCTGCCGCTCGGCCACACAGCGGCCCAGCGGGTGATTGAAAAGCTACGTCCGGCGCTTGTTACCGCTGTAGACCAGGCGCTTTCGCTTGACGACGAAGAACTCGGCCCGATACTGCCCGGCCTGGCGTTGGCCAGCGCCTTGCACGAGACCCAATATTCGCGACTCTTCAGAAGCTAGAAGGAAGAAGGAAGAAGGAAGAACGGCGCTACGCGCCTGAAGATGCAAGAGAAAAGGTAAACACAAAGGGCGGCAAGCCAGTGGGCACACTTCCTTACCTCTTACCTCTTACCTCTTACCTCGGGATAATCATTGATGGAGGATTTTAATATGACACACTGTTTACGCATTGGCGTGGGTGGCCCGGTGGGGTCGGGCAAAACCGCACTGTTAAAGCAACTCTGCCTGGCGCTGCGTGACCACTACGATATCGCCGTGGTGACCAACGATATCTACACCCGCGAAGACGCCGACTTTTTGCTTAAGCACGATGCGCTGCCGGCCGACCGCATTTTGGGCGTGGAAACTGGCGGCTGCCCGCACACGGCGATTCGCGAAGATGCTTCCATGAATCTGGCCGCGATTGACGAGCTGCAGGAGCGTCACCCCAAGCTGGAACTGGTGCTGGTAGAGTCCGGCGGGGATAACTTATCGGCGACCTTCAGCCCCGAGCTTTCGGATTTAACGCTCTACGTGATCGATGTGTCCGCAGGCGATAAAATTCCGCGCAAGGGTGGGCCGGGGATTACCAAATCCGACCTGCTGATTATCAACAAGATTGATATCGCCGAGCAGGTGCACGCATCGCTGGACGTGATGGAGCGCGATTCGAAGAAGATGCGTGGGGAGCGGCCCTTTGTATTCACCAATCTGTATGATGGCGTTGGGCTTGAGGAAATCATCCGCTTTATCCTCGATAAAGGGATGCTGGATGAGCGCCGCACGGCGATTGCGGGCTAGCATAGGAAGACCAATAAAAAAGTCGCCCCGACCAGGCGGTTGAAGGGTCGAGGCGACTGAACAAAGCGGGTGGCATCTAGCCTTAAAACGGGCCGTCCCTGGCCACCACATCCCTACAGTGAACCTCCATGCTTTGTATCTCCTTAACTTATGTTATGAACTCCCTGATATTGCTCCAAATAATCTTTAAAAGCAGAAAAATAGTACTAAATAATTAAAGTTTAACTAACGTTTGTCGATAAAGGATTAATAATAATTCTAATAACCTTTAACTCACAAATGCTGGAACTTGCTCACAATGACTACCTCTGAACCGTCCCGTCGTGGAGGCTTTGGCCTGCAAACCAAAGTCCTTATGCTTGTCTTGCTCCCATTGTTCCTGGTCACGGTTGCGCTAGTCGGGTTTAAAGCCTACAGCACAACCCAGGACGCCCACGACGTGCTGGCGGAACAGCGCGAACAGTTAATTGAAGAACGCCGCAGGGCGGTGCGCGACGTGGTGCAAATGGCGAAAACGGCCATTGAGCCGATTTACGAAGATGCCGGTGCCAACGATGAGGAAGCCAAACAACAGGCTGCCGAGATTGTGCGCTCCATGCGCTTCGAGGATAACAACTACATCTTTATCTACGATTATGAGGGTAACAATATCGTGACGGCGCCTGCGCCGGATCGCGAAGGCACCAACATGATCGACGCCAAGGGGCCGGATGGCACCTATATCATCCGCGATATCGTGGAGCTTGCCAGCGAGGGCGGCGGTTTTTACGAATACGTCTGGGAATACCCGGGCACCGATGAACCGCAGCCGAAGCACTCCTTTGTTGATCAACTTGATAAATGGGGCTGGGCAATCGGTGCCGGCGTTTACGTCACCGATGTCGAGCCCACAATGGCCGAGATTGAGGCGGCCACGGCTGCCGATTTGCGCCAGGGCATTATCTTCGCAGCCTTGCTTGGGTTGGCGTTGTTTGTCGTGGTCGCCTTAGTGGCCTATGTCTTCGTGCGTCGTACCGTTGGGCCGATCAAGCGTACGGCCGCTGCCATGAACGATATCGCCCAGGGCCGCGGTGATTTGACCCGGCGTCTCTCGGTGGAGAGCAACGACGAAATCGGCAACCTGGCGGTGCAGTTCAACGCCTTTGTCGAACGCATGCAGCATACCCTGCGGGATGTCCGCCACAGCACCACCAGCGTTTACGACTCCGCCGGCGAAATCTCCCGCAGCAGCGAAGAGCTGTCCACGCGAACCGAGCAAGCCGCCGCCAACCTTCAGGAAACCTCCGCCTCCATGGAGGAGATCACCTCAACCGTTAACCATAGCGCCGATAATGCCCAGCAGGCCAACAAGCTGGTGCAGTCGACCGCCGAGGTGGCCCATCAGGGCGAAGCGTCCATGGCGCAGGTCGAGCGCACCATGCAGGATATCAATGAGTCGGCTAGCCGCATCAGCGATATCATCACCATGATCGACTCCATTGCCTTCCAGACCAATATTCTGGCGCTCAACGCCTCGGTGGAAGCCGCCCGAGCGGGCGAGCACGGCCGTGGCTTTGCCGTGGTGGCAGAGGAAGTTCGCACCCTGGCGAGCCGCTCAAGCGATGCCTCCAAGGAAATCCGCGCGCTGATCGACGCTTCGGTGCAGCACACCCATTCCGGTGCGGAGTTGGTGCGCAATGCCGGTGCCACCATGCGCGAAATCGTCGAGAGCGTGGCCAAGGTGACCGACGTCATCGGCGAGATCAGCGCCGGGGCAAAAGAGCAGAGCAGCGGTATCGGCCAGATCAATACCGCCGTGGCCGAGATGGACACCATGACCCAGCAAAACGCGGCGATGGTGCAGCAATCGACCACCGCCGCCGCCGATATGCGTCGTCATGCCGAGCACCTGAGAGAGCTGATCAACTCCTTTGTGTTAGGGGACGGGGAGCCCGCACAGCGGCGCCAAGCGCTGCCTCCTAGCGCCTCAGCGCCGGCTAACAAGGAGTTAAAGCGACCCGCGCTATCCTCCAAGCCGAAGGCAACCTCAGGCGGCGATGATTGGGAAGAGTTTTAGGCACCCGCTATCGCTTTTGATGTAGGTTAAAGGGGCTTGCCAGTTGGCAAGCCCCTTTTAATATCTCCATAGAATCAGGAGCCGCTGTGATGCATATTGTCATCCCCGATGATTATCAGGATTGCGTCCGCACGCTGGATGCCTTTGCCAAGCTGGCAGGCCATCAGGTCACCGTCTATAACGACACGGTGACCGATGAAGACCAGTTGGTGGCACGCTTTCAAGACGCCGAGGCCCTGGTGCTGATTCGTGAACGCACGCCGATAACCGCGTCGTTGCTGGCACGGCTGCCCAAGCTCAAGGTGATCAGCCAGACCGGTGGCGGGGCGGCCCATGTGGATATGGCCGCCTGCCGCCAGCACGGCGTGACCGTGTTGGCGGGCACCGGCTCGCCGTATGCCGCCGCCGAGCTTACCTGGGGGCTGGTGCTGGCCGCCATGCGGCATATTCCCGACGAAGTGAACAACCTTAAGGCAGGGCGCTGGCAGCGCACGCTGGGTACCGGCTTGAAAGGCCGCACGCTGGGTATTTTTGGCTACGGCAAAATTGGCCAGCTGGTGGCGCGTTACGGCCAGGCGTTTGAAATGAACGTGCTGGTGTGGGGACGAGAGACGACCCGCGAGCGAGCCGCGGCGGCTGGGCTTGCGGTGGCAGGCTCCCAGGCGGACTTCTTCGCGCGCAGCGATGTGCTCAGCCTTCACCTGCGGCTAAACCCGCAAACCCGCGGCATCGTCACCGCCGAAAACCTCGCCAGCATGAAGCCCACGGCGCTGCTGGTGAATACCAGTCGTGCCCCGCTGGTGGCAGACGGCGCGCTTGAAGCCGCGCTCAACGCCGGGCGGCCCGGTATGGCCGCCGTAGATGTGTTCGATGACGAGCCGGTGCGGGCGCACCCGCTGCTGGAACTGGCTAACTTCGTGGCGACCCCGCACCTGGGCTACGTCGAAAAAGACAGCTACGAGCTCTACTTCGGTGATGCCTTCGACAATCTCCTGGCCTTCGATGCCGGTCAGCCGGTGCGCAACCTGGCCGCAGGGGAATAACGATTCCCCTGCATTTATAAGCTCAGCCCGACAAGCCAAGCCACATCGGTACGTAAACGACCAATAGCAGCACGCCGATCAACCCAAGCAAATAGGGCACGATGGCCTGGGTGATGCGTTCCAGCGGCAACTGCGTCACCGAAGAGGCCACGTACAGGTTGATGGCCACCGGCGGGGTGATCATGCCGATGGATAGCCCCACCACGATGATCAGGCCGAAGTGGATCGGGTCGATGCCCAACTGCAGTGCAAGCGGCAGCAGCACCGGCGTCAGAATGATCAAGGCGCTGGCGGTTTCGATAAACACCCCGGTGAGCAGAATCACCGCGACGATCAGCAGCATGATCACGTACGGGTCGGTGGACAGTGACAGCACCGATTGGGCAATTGCCCCCGGCACCTGCCAACTGGAGAGCGTCCAACTGAGCACCGCCGACATGGCAATCACCAGCATGATCACCGAGGTGGTCATCGCCGAGCGGATCAGCAGCCGATACACATCAGGGAAGGTGAGGTCACGGTACACAAACAGCGACACCATGATGGCGTAGTTCACCGCCACCACGGCGGCTTCAGACGGCGTAAAGATGCCCGAGAAGATGCCGCCCAGGATAATCACCGGGGTCATCAGCCCCCAGCTGGCGTCTTTAAAGGTGCGCAGAATCACCGGCCACGACAGCGGCGTGCCTTTGGGATATTGGCGCCGATAGGCCTGAATAATGGCAATCGCCATCAGCCCCAGGCCCATCGCCAGGCCCGGCAGAAAGCCGTTCAAGAACAGCTTGGATACCGACTGCTGGGCGATGACCGCGTAGATGATCATCGGCACCGAGGGCGGAATCACCACCCCGATGGTGCCGCTGGCGGCGATGAGGCCGGCCGCCGATGCCGGATCGTAGCCCTTACGCTTGAGTTCGGGCACCAGGCTTGAGCCCACGGCGGCGGTCGTGGCGGCGCCCGAGCCGGAAATCGCGGCAAAGAACATCCCCGCCATGATCGAGACGAGCGACAGCCCGCCGCGCATGAAGCCCACCAATGAATCGGCAAAGCTGACCAGCTTTTCGCTGACCTTGCCCTGGGCCATTAAATCGCCGGCCAGAATAAACATTGGAATGGCGACCAGCGCGAAGGAGTTGATGCCCTGAAACATCTGCTGGGGCACCACCATCAATGGCACCCCTGCCTGATAAAGCGCAAACAGCGTGCTGGCGCCAATCGCGAAAGCAATGGGCACGCTGAGCAGCATCAGACCAAAAAACAGCCCAAACAGGAGCAGCGTCATAGCGGCGTCTCCCTGGGCTCATGGGTATCGCCGGTGAGTATCAGCTCTACGGCATCGACCAGCGCATACCAGGCCATCACGCCGGCGCAGAAGGGCACCACGGCGTAGACGTACGACATCGGCACGCGCATGGCCGCCGACTTCTGGAAGCTCTGCACCTGCATGTATTCCACGCTGATCACCGCCAGGGCGATCAAGAAGGCCACCACCACCAGCGTAGCCAGCAACCGCGCCAACTGACGCAGCCGAACGGGCAGGGCATCAACGGCAAAGGTCACCGCGATATGCCGGCCGCGCTGAAAGGCCGACGTCCCGGCAAGAAACGTCAGCCACACCAGCAAGAAGCGTGCGAGTTCTTCGGTCCATTCCACCGCGCTAAACAGCACGCGGGAAAGGATTTGTAACGTGATAACGCCAATCAGGGCCGCCATGCCCACAAACACCACGGGCTGGATGACGCCATCCAGCCCGCGCTCAACACGGCGCAGCCCAACGATCAGCGAGTGGGCGCGTTGGGTCACTTATTCCAATGCCTCCCGAATGCGCGGCAGGTAATCACCAAACTGCTCGGCGTATTCGTCATACACCGGCTGCACGGCGTCCTGGAATGCTTCGATATCGGGCGAGTCGTTAATTTCCATGCCCGCCTCGCGTAGCTCGGCGAGCTGTTCTGCTTCCATTTCGGCGTTCACCTGGCGCTCATGCTCGGCAGCCTCTTGAGCGGCTTCTTCCAGAATCGTTTGGGCGTCTTCGGGGAGTTGGTTCCACACGGAAGCCCCCATGACGAAAATTGCCGGCGCATAGGTGTGGCGCGAGAGCGTCATGTAATTCTGGGTTTCGTCCAGGTTGAACGAGTGAATCACGTTGACCGGGTTTTCCTGGCCGTCGATGGTGCCCTGCTGCATGGCAGTGAGCGCTTCGGTCCAGGCCATGGGGATGGCGTTCGCGCCCAGCTCGCGGAAGGTGTCGGTATACACCGGATTTTCCATCACGCGGATACGCAGGCCGTCCAAATCGTCCGGCGTGTTAACCGCGCGCTCGCTGTTAGTCAGGTTGCGGAAACCGCGCTCGGCGTAGGCCAGACCCTTCAGGTTCACCTCGGAGAGTTTGTCCAGCAGTTCCTGGCCGATGGGGCCGTCGAGTACCTCGTAGGCGGCTTCGGGCGAGGGGAACAGGAACGGCAGCTCAAACACCGCCATTTCCTCGACAAAGTTGGCCACCGGCCCGTTAGTGATCACACCCATATCGACGGTGCCGATCTGCATGCCTTCCAGCAGCGTGCGTTCGTCACCCAGCGAGGCGTTGGGATGAATTTCAATATCCACCTTGCCGTCGGTGCGTTCTTCGACAAGCTCTTCAAATTTGGTGGCCGCAATATGGAAGCCGTCCTGTTCGTTGACCACATGCGCCAGGCGCAGAGTAACGGGTTCCATATCGTCAACGGAGGCGTTAGCGCCACTTACCAGCGCCAGTGAGATGCCCAGTGCCAGCGTGCTGCGTGCAAATGTTTTCATTTTTTTGTGTTCCCGATGCGTAAGGTTCAGAAATGCCTGTCAAGCATGCACCAAGGCGTTGAAAAGGGTCAATTGAAGCACGCCGTAAAACCGCCGAGCGGCTAGACACAGCGCCTGCGCACCGGTAGGATACGCCACCAATGCGCCCGTAGCTCAGTTGGATAGAGTATCGGCCTCCGAAGCCGAGGGTCGCAGGTTCAAATCCTGCCGGGCGCGCCAAAATCATTAAAATGGCCTGCGAGAAATCGTGGGCCATTTTTTTGGCTGGTATGGGTCTTGAGCAGTCTTTTAGGCGTCACTGATATAGCGCTTTAACGCCTGTGTTGGACCGGCGCATGACTAGCGGTGCCACTCTATGACCGCGACTGTGTACATGATTGATAGCGACTCTCTCGCGTTACGGAACAGTATTTCGCGTGGATCGACCCGCTTTGCCAGTGATAGCTGCCCTATGGTGTATGGATGATCAAATGGCTTTAGATGAGTGAACGGGTTTCTGAAAGCGCGCATTTGATCAACCCTGTTCAAGATGAACGCATGCTGTGGGCGCAGAACCAGCAGTCGCTTAAGAATTGCGCTGATTCCCTTCTTTGCGACGGAATGCTCGCCGAGTTCGTCCATGAGAATCTGCAACCTATGTTCTATGAATGCTTGTGCAAGCATTAAGGTGGCAACGTACAGACCGCTAACGAAAGCGTCTCTTGCTTCCGTGAATACCAGGAACGACTCATGTGGCATCGCGAACCCGGCATCAGGAGCAATACTCATGACGTACGAGAGATTGCGCGCACGAGCCGACAGAGTATCTGCATCCATTTCCGCGAGGTACGCCTCGACTTCGTCGTTCTGCTGAACGTCATCTCCGAGCAAGTCTTTCACGATTTTTTAGGTCCAACGCCCAGCTCAGCAGGCAATTGAAGCGCAGCGTAAATTGCTCCACTGCAGCTGATTGTTATGTGTCACTACATTTTCTCCGATATTGCCTTTATTCCTGAATTCAACTAATAAGTGCAGCACCCGCGGTTTCTAGCGCTCCTGAATATTCTCCTAAGAACACCTGGGCTGGGGTTCGGTATCCCAGCCGCTTTCTGGGTCTATCGTTCAGCTTGTGAACAACGCGTCGCAGCTCTACATTAGTCACCTTCCGGAAGTCTGTACCTTTCGGAAAATACTGCCTGATCAGGCCGTTGGTGTTCTCGTTTGTCCCACGTTGGCCTGAGCAGTAAGGATCACAGAAATACACGGAGGCGCTAACCGCTTTTGCGACCGTCTCGTGGTCTGCAAACTCCGAGCCATTGTCTAGCGTGATCGTCTTCACCGCGCCCCGACGAGGCTTAAGTAACCGAACCATGGCTTTCTGCGTTAGTTCTGCCGTTACCTTTGGAAGACGTGCCGCCAACAAGTAGCCACTTCGTCGCTCTACCAACGTCACTATCCCCGCTTGCTTGTGCCCATAAAGCACCGTGTCGCCTTCCCAGTGACCGATGGTGAGGCGTCTTTCGATAGCAGGCGGCCGATGCTCTATCCCCACACGCTTAGGAATCTTGCCTAGTCCTGCGCTTTTGGCATTGGCACGATGTTTACTGCGACGCTTGGGCTGGCGGAGGTGTCGCCACAAATCGCCACCCTTGGCCTTATCGTCCCAGATCAACGAATAGACCCATTGATGACTCACCCCTATACCCGTCAACGGCGCCATAAAACCGCTAATCTGCTCTGGACTCCATTCTTCCCTAAGCCTGTCAGCTACGGCATTGATCAGGCTAGGGAGTCGCTTTGTCCACTTCCAAGCAGAGCGGCGTCTCTGATCGCTGTAACGCTGCGCTTTTGCGGGTTCATATCCCTTGGCACCTGAATTACGTCTCAGCTCACGGCTCACGGTACTGCTGTGAATGCCAAGCTGTTGAGCAATCTGACGTTGGCTCACCCCTACATCCCTGTGGGCAAAAATTTGATATCGTTGTGCCTGGGTCAGTTGTCGGTATCCCATACTCTGCTTCACTTTGGTCGGTAAGGCGGAGAGGGTACCGCTGCTGGCCCTCCTGCCTCTACCGTATGATCCAAAGTGCTGCAGTTATTCTATGAATTCAGGTTCTATTTTCTGCGCATATTCTTGGAGAAGCTCCGGAAACTTGTCCGCCGGTGGAAATTTGCTGAAACTATGCACTGCACCGGTAAAAGCCCATTCAAGCTTTTCATCTATGTAGGTTTCAACGAATGGCTTGTAAGCTCGAGAGTCCTCAAGCATTGTTGCGCGGACATTTACAAAATCATTCATACCTTCAGGGCGTGTAAATAGCCAGCTCATACAGTGCCCGCAGAAATAGTGGCGTGTGCTCCCATGAAGTCCACCGATCACAGGATCCCCGGATATAATTGCGAATGCAGTGCTGGGAAATAGCGAGCTTAGGCTAAATGCACTGGATGTCATTTTCTGACACCCTGTGCAGTGACATGCCATTGTGATCATTGGCGTTGCAGTAACCTCAATTTCTACCTGCCCGCAACGACAATGCCCCTTAACTTTATGCGACATACTATTCACGATAGTATTTCCCCAAGTTCATGTGGTTAATGCTTCTACTCATTCCGAGTCCAGTGGTCGGCAGCAGGCCACTAATAGGGCACAAATCGGTCCCGTTGACGCATTGGTTAAGAGTTTTTGGAGCGTACATAGAGGTACAGGTCCTTAAGCCACTCTCGTGCTTCTTGCGGGCTTTTCCAAAACCTTCCCATACTCTGATACTCAATTAGTTTTAGATGAATCGTGTTCTCATCTGCCAGCAAAAGGCTTTCAATATCACGCTCCAGCTCGCTGTCTCGGACGAGGCCTTCTTCATCAAAGTAGAATGCCCACAAGATTTTTTCATCTGAACTACCCACATCATGGACCCAGTCCTGATGGTAGTAGCAGGACATGAGGTATTCGAGTCGAGGATGATCTTCCAATGTGATGTGTACTCTTAACGCCCGCAGCACCGGGAAAGTTGTAGCGCCAGCGAAAACTCTGTCCGAGTGACTGCGTTTATTATGTGTTGGTAAAGCCAAACGTTTCGCAAATTAAGCGAGCTTCATGGCCAGCTTTTCCAATTGATCTATGGTAGCACCCCAGCCTTCCTCAAATCCCATTTCTAGGTGCTTATTGTTATCCTCTGGATTCTTATGCAATGCCTGAGCGGTATATTTGGTGCTCCCCCCGACATCTTCCAAAGTGATAATAGCGGTCATTGACAACCAAGGTTCATGCGGTTTCCAACCCTCGGTTAAAACCGTCGTGAAAACAATACGCTCACGAGGAACTATTTGCAGAAAACATCCTTCTACATGCGGCTGAAAATCCTTACCATTTTCGCTCATGAGAGTCTCGAAACCACCGCCTGGCGTCATATCCATCTGAACGACTTTGCATTTGATCGGCTCCGGAATCCACCATTGCTCAAAATGCTCCTTTTCAGTCCAAGCTTTCCAGACAATGGAGGGCGGTGCTTTAATAATGCGGGAGATAGTAAGTTTAAAGTTGTCGCTTTTCATTTGAATGCTCCTTAGATGCAAGGTAAGCGATCCAATAAACCCATCTACCTAATCTCGTGAGGGCTGATCACACTGGTGATCTCTTTGGTTTTGGAGATCGTCATGACCTGTGAACTCAACCCCACTCAGGCCTTTTGGTTGGGCCATCT